>Ga0265295_1000182_pt1 | contig 131049 bp, 123 predicted proteins | sample Munlansysbiofilm_FD_192503 | JGI IMG/M metagenome (GOLD analysis project Ga0265295, IMG submission 192503) | Leachate microbial communities from a municipal landfill in Southern Ontario, Canada - Methane capture system biofilm | ecosystem: Engineered > Solid waste > Landfill > Unclassified ... | reverse complement strand
CAACAATGAACGACCAGCGTGTTCACTTAATTACTTAACACCGGTCCAATTTAAAGAAAGGAGACTAGCAAAAGACAATTAAAGTTTACTTATAATTATAGGTGTCTACTTTTAGTTGACTTATGCATTTTTGAAAGAAAATGTTTCCAATTTCCTAATTATTACCGATTTATGGATATAAATGATATTTGATTTTTTTATAAATCCTTTTTCGAAAATTGTAATAAATCGATTTTTTTCATTCTTTGTTTAAAGAAAAGCAGAAGGATAATAAGCAGCGACACCGCGAAAGTAACAACAATTAGGTATGGACGTAAAACGAAAGTATAGGTAAATCCCGTTTGTAATATGTTCATCATTATAAATTCAATCAAAAACGAGAAAAACAACAGTTGTCCTAAAGACATAATGATGATTGAACCGACAAAGCGAATAATATACATGCTGATTATTTCATGGATCGTCTCTTTTGTATAGCCCATAAGATAAAGACTACTAAATTGTTCACTTGTTTCAAAAACAAGCAAATAGATAACCATGAAGATTATAAGTGCCGAGAGCATAAAGGCACCCGCGGCGATAAAAAGGGTATAACCCTCTAGATCATTTAAGGTTTCATCGATTAAACCTTTGAAAGTTTTATAGGGATAGGAAAGGGTAAAAGAATCGTCAATTTGCCTATCTTCTACTTCAGCATATATTGCGCCATTAATCATAAGGTTTAATGGGTTTACACCCAAAATATCCTTAAACAAAAGATATGTCCAGAGCGGATCTTGATATATTGCTATTTCTTCATTCATATTTACTTCTTTTATTTTTAAACTTGTTGTTTCATAACTTCTACTAATGACATCTCCATAAGACTCAGTACTGGTAAGTGCTCCGATCAATAAACTTTCACCTGTTACTTCTGTGTGGCCATATAATTCCATTGCAAGTCCACTTGAAATCCCTATTTCGTTTAATGAATAGTTTTGTTTACTTTGATAGTAGGTAAAAGACCCAAAGCCATTAAACTGTATCGCTAAATTAATAATTCCGTCAGGATAAGAAAATTCTCTATTATTTGTCTCATTACTTGCTTGATCTATTGTGATAACACCTTCTAACAGTTCACGATCTTTTGCCAAGAAAAAGTTGTGTTGAAAGCCAAGCATCATCATTTCTTCAATAAAGGTTAGACCATTTGTAAATGAATAAAAGAGGGGATTTTCTTTTTGATAAAATGAGGACAAAAGACTATTAAAATGTGGCGGATTTTCCAGAACAATTAATCGTTTAGAAAGTAATTCGTTATCTTGAATAGTTGAAAAATATCCCTTTTTTGCGGTGAAAACAATGTATTTTTGGTATATTTCTTTATTCCAGAGAATGTTTTCGGGTTCCTTTGCAAGTAAGTAATGCACCTTTTTTAAAGTCCAGGGATATTCTTCAACTTTGGTTAAATTTAAAGAACTAGGTAGCGTCATTTTCTCTTCAAAAAGTTTAGATACATAATGCGGTTTACCCATAATGACCTCTGCTCCTTGACCAAGTCGAACGCTTTTTAAGCGAAAACTATGCTCATCAAAATAGTCCCAGTTATTATTACTTACTTCAAGGATAAGATTTACTTCATGATCCTTTAAATAGCGACCTAAATCAATGGTGTTATTTCGAAACGGTAAACCGAGGATGTTTTGTAAAATCTTAAAATCATCGTATGGTAGGGTAAGGGCAATTTCATCATGTTCTAGCTCTTCGATAAAGGGATTAAGGTCAGCTTTAACTTCTTCTAAAAAAAGACACTCATTGAATAATGCACTATGAAATGATGGAAGAATTATGCGACTATTATTTTTATATAACACTAAATCATTGGTGGTTGGAAAAATCTCATCAAAATTATTTAAGTATAGTGTTCCTAATTGATAATTGGCCACTATGTCCTTAGAAATTTCATTTTCGGGTGGACTTTTGATTACATTAATCTGCGGTTGGAAATTAGGCTTAATGTATGCGGTTTTTTCATCAAACTGTCCTTTAAAAGTATTTGATAACTTAGTGTTAACACTGCTTAATAAGAGAAAGGATAATCCTAATCCCACTAGACCTAAATTAACGCTTCCTCCTGTTACTAAATTTCGGATTTTCTTTGCTTTTAATAACCTTTGGGTAATAAAGGAAGTGTTGGCTTGATATTTTACATGTTGTGGTTTTATTATTTGGTTATTTGCTACATAGTTTATCTTTTTAATGCTATATATTTCCCCATCTTTCATCGTAAAGATTGTATCGGCAAATTTGTTGGCTAGTTCTTCATCATGGGTTACTAAAATCACAATACTTTTTTGCGACTTTTCCTTAATAAGTTCCATAACTTTCAAGGCATTTTGAGGATCAAGTGCCGCTGTTGGTTCATCAAAAAGAAAAAGTGGTACTTCTCTCATCAACGTACGGGCAATTGAACCTCTTGTTTTTTCACCACCAGATAAAGTCTTAATCTTTTGATCGATGACATTAAAAATGTTAAGTTTTTTGGCAATTTGTTCATTTCTATTTTTTGATAAACCCACAGTTTTTTTAGTATTTATTACATTAGTAAGGCTTATGTTTTCTTCTAAAGTTAAGTCATCTAAAAAGATATTATGTTGGAAGAATACACCGACATGGGAAGAACGAAATTTTGTAATTTCTTTTTCACTCATTCGTTGATAATTATGATTTAAAACACGCATCTCACCGCTATAATTGGTATTTAAACCCGCTACTAAATTAAGTAAAGTGGTCTTCCCACAACCTGACGGACCAAGAATAACATATAATCCTGGTTTTTTAATGGAAAAATGATCAATCTTTATGATTGTGCGGTTATTGATAGAAAAACGGATATTTCGTAAATTAAGCATCTAATAACAAATACAATAACGGACGTCGATTATTGATCAGAAAAAGTAAAATTAGTAAGATCATGAATACGATAATGTTAAGAAAGATGATGGTTGATATCGTCAGTAGATTCATGGAAATCGCCACTCTTATATGGAGAAACTTATAAAACACGGTGCTGACAACCGGTAACAAATAGGGTAATAATAAAAAGGACATAAGACCCATTATAAAATTACATAAATTAATAAGGATAAATAGAAAAAGCAAGTCAACCTTTGTTGCTCCTAAAATATTAAGTAACGCCATTTGTTTTTGAAGCGACATTAAGGCGGTGTAAGAAATAATACCATTCATTACTAAACCACCAATAATGATAAATCCTAAAAAGACTGTGACCAATATATTTAGATAATCATAAAGTGACGAAAAACTCTTTACTTTAATTATTTCATCACTTGTTAGTTCTACACCGTTTTGATTAGTGTTAATATCCTCAACTATTTTAATAAATTTCATACGTTCTTCATAGTTATTAAAATGGAGACGAAACCTATAGTTAGTCATTTCATGTTCAGAATGTAAATTAAATAAGTAGTTACTAAGCATTAATTCCTCATAAATTTTCAAGGAACCAATATTTTGATCGACGAAGTCTTGAGATATGTAAATTTTAGGCACCGAAAAGTATGCTGGTTCTTGATATATAAAATCAATTTTTAAAGTTGTATTGTATTCAATGTTTAAACTATCTTCTTTCATTTGCGGAAGCAACAAATTGAAATCCAATAATAATGATTTTTCATCCACACTAACGGATTCTTTAATAACTTCAAGAAAAGATTCATTAATACCAATATCATGCGGAATATTATTGATAACCACAAACTCAGGTAAAGGCAACTCTTTATCGTGAATTGACACTTTAGTATAACGAAAGACTTTAGAAAAATCAGGACGAATAATAAATTCTGATTGAGAAGAAAATGATTCAAGATAACTAATTGATGGTCTTTTATAACGCTTAACGTTAATCAAGTCATTATTAGTACTGATACTTTCATAAAGTGAAACATCGACACTTAAATGTTCTAAATAACTTGCACTAAGTGTCGGAATAACGACTTTTTCACTCTCAATGAAGATAGAAAATAAACCAAATATAAGATTTGTAAAAAGCATAAAAGCGACCATCATAATATTTTTGGCAATATTTCGATTATAAAAGGCTAGCACTAATTTAGAAAGGGTTAGTAATCTCATAAAGATTTCCCTGCTCAATGAATAAGTATATTGTTTGCGGAAAAGAAAAATATTCCTTCTCGTGGGTTGTAACAATTACCATTTTTTCTACACATTCTTTATATAAAAGATTTGCGATTGTTTGGCTATTAATACTATCTAAATGCGCAGTTGGTTCATCAATTAAAAGCACTTTTTTATTGGCAACTAACCCCCTCACTAAATTTGCGCGTGCCTTCTCACCCCCACTACAAACGTTTGCCTTTTGCTTTAAAATATGCCCTATTTGCAAGGTTTCGATATAATTTAAGGCGCTTTTCTCGGTTATCCCTTTATTAAAGATATGAGAAACTTTAATATTTTCACCAATTGTCATATCGCCATAGAAAAAAGGTTGTTGTAATACTAGCATTACATCTCTAGGCTCAATCGGATAATTATCTAATTCGATCGTTCCATCATTGCTTGGTAAGAGTTTAGCAATAATGTGAAGCAAAGTTGATTTTCCACTCCCGGACGGACCAAGTAAAACATATAGAAACCCACGTTTAAAAGTATAGTTAATATTACTTAACACGATATTCATGCCAAAAGATTTTGAAACTTTATGTAAATGTAAAATAGGCTCCTCCTACTTTACAAATAAAAAACTATTTATCAAAAATTATCGTTTCGTGACTATTTAGTATCTTTTTAAATTTTTGGTTGAATTTAATACGACTGATCATCACAATATTCCCACAACCAAGGCATTGTAGTTTAAGATCCGCCCCAAGCATGATAACTTGAAAACGATGTGACTTATGAACACAAGGGTGTGGTTTTTTCATTTCCACTTCATCATAGAGATTAACTTTAATTAATTCCATTAGCGGACCTCTTTCATTCCGACGGCTGCGGGAACTTTTGGTAAGCCAGGCATTGTCAAAACTTTGCCAGTTAAGGCGACAATAAAACCGGCACCTGCACTTAATCTAAACTCACGAATCGTAATGTTGAAGCCACGTGGAGCGTTTTTAAGTAAAGGATTATCACTAAACGAAAGGGGCGTCTTTGCCATACAAACTGGAAGATGACCAAATCCTAGTTTTTCAATATCTGCTAGTTCTTTTAATGCTCTTTTACTATACTTTACGCCTTTTGCCCGATAGAGATTCGTCGCTATTTTATGAATTTTTTCTTTTACAGTTGTGTCGAGGTCATAAAGGAATTTAAATTCAGTTTCTTCTTCAAGTAATGCTTTGACTTTATTTGCAAAATGAATGGCACCTTTACTTCCTTCAATTACGGCCGTAACAAAAGAATAATGGTATCCTTTCTTGTTCATTTCTTCCTCAAAAGCGTCAAGTTCTTCTTTATGATCATCATTAAAAACATTGAGAGCCACTAAAACTTTAATGCCATACTTTTCCATGTTTTGATAATGTTGTTCAAGATTGGCAAATCCGATCTTTAGAGCTTCAACATTTTTAACTTTTAGTTCACTTTCACTAACGCCGCCATGAAGTTTCAAGGCTTTGATAGTGGCCACTACGACACTAAGATGGGGACGAATCCCGGCCGTTCGGCACTTTATATTACAAAATTTTTCGGCTCCTAATTCACTTGCAAATCCGGCTTCGGTTACAACAATTGGGGCCTTAGTAAGCGCATATTTTGTGGCAATGATGGAGTTACAACCATGGGCGATATTAGCAAAGGGACCGCCATGGACAAGGGCGGGATTTCCTTCAAGGGTTTGCACTAAGTTAGGTAATAAAGCATATTCCATGAGGCGCATAATTGCATCTTCAATATTCAAAGCTCCTAACTTTACTGGGTTATCATTAAAATCAAAGCCAATAATAATATCTTTAACTCTTTGTTTAAATTCATCAGGATTTTTACTTAAGCACATAATTGCCATTAATTCACTGGCGACGGTAATTTGAAATTCATCATAACGTGGCGTGCCATCATTTTTTCCTAAGTTGATTTTTATACGGCGTAAACTACGATCATTTACATCAAGCGCTCTTTTCCAGGTAATCCGTTCGGGGTTAATATTTAAAGCATTACCTTGATAAATATGATTATCAATAACGGCAGCAATTAAATTAATACTTGAAGTCAGGGCATGGAGGTCTCCGGTAAAATGGAGATTAATATCATCACTTGGGAAAAGTTTAGCTTTACCACCTCCAGTTGCCCCACCTTTAATACCAAAGACGGGCCCAAGGGAAGGCTCTCTTAGACATAAAAGACTATGGGTGCCGGTTGCCCAAAGTCCATCATGTAAAGCAATGGCCATTGTCGTTTTTCCTTCACCGGCCGCGGTCGGAGTAATCGCCGTCATCAACACTAACTTTCCTTCGTTTCCCTTTAAAGAAAACGGTTCGAGAATTTTCGCCTTATTGTTTCCATAAAGAATTACATCTTCGGCGGATAAACCGATACTTTTAGCAACTTCTAAGATGTGTTTCGTCATACTTTTAACTCCTCATACTTTTCTAGTAAATATTTTAAGGCAGCGTCTTTATCAGTGAACCATATACCCGTAAATTGATTACGGAAAAAGGTTCTTTGTCTTTTGGCATATTGCCTAGTTCGTAAACTAATTAAAGACATTAAAAAGTCATCTGTTTCATCAGGATTTTGTAATATTTCTTTATAGCCTATCGCTTGTAAACCCTGGACATTTTCAATGTATTTTCCTAATAAACCTTGCACTTCCGCCCTCAATCCATCTTGAAACATCTTTTTGGTCCGGGCTTCAATGCGCTTTTCAAGTTCAACTTTTGGTGCATCAAGATTTACCATAATGAAAGGGTAAAGCGGATTACTATTTGCCTTATTATCAATATCACTTTTTTTCGTTTTGTGGGCTTTAACAATTGCTAAGGCACGGAGTACTCTTTTACGGTTATTAGGATGAATCTTTAAACTCGCCTCATAGTCTAAATTAGCGAGTTCACTATGTAAGGTTAAATTACTAATCGTGGGGTCATCTTTAATTTCCGGAGCATCTTCATTTTTAAGTTCATAATTATATAAAGCTGCCCGGATGTAAAGACCGCTCCCGCCAACGAAGATGATAGGCTTTTTAAGCGTTTCATATTTCTTTATTAGCCGTCTTGCGTCTTGTTGATAATCATAAATTGAGTATTTATCATCTAATTTTAAGTTATTAAAAAGAAACGTGGGCACGGATTCTAGTTCTTCTTTACTAGGTTTTGCCGTTCCGATGTTCAATTCACGATAAAAGGCAAACGCATCCGCGTTAATAATGATGCCGTTTACTTTTTTTGCAAAGGTAAACGCCAAATCACTTTTTCCACTCGCGGTCACACCCCCAATTACAAAAATCATGTTCCGGTCCGTTTAAACATCTTTTCTAGTTCATATTTAGTGAACTTTATAATGGTTGGTCGACCATGCGGGCAACTATAAGGATTTTCAGATCTTAATAATTCACTAATTAAATGACTCATTTCCGTTTTCGAAAGATAGTGTTTGGCTTTAATTGATGCCTTACAAGCCATCGTTGCAATTGCGTTTGTTCTTAGGAGTTGTTGATTAAGTTTTTTATCATTTAAGACTTGTTCAATAATGTCTTGGATATAAATATGTTCATCATATTCATGGGTGTAATTAGGGACAGCTTTAACTCGTATATCATTAGTACCAAAAACTTCGACTTCAAGCCCAACTTCCTTTAATAAATCAATTACTTCATTAGTGAATAAAGCCATTTCTGCATGCGAGAAACTTAATAAAACAGGCACCAATAATGGTCTAGTATGTAAATTCTCATTTAATGCCTTTTGAAACCTTTCATAATTAATTCGTTCATGGGCAGCATGTTGATCTACTAACCAAAATCCGCCATCGCTTGTTTCACAAATAATATAAGTTTGGTGAAGTGTACCAATCGGCGTTACATCTTGAAGTAAAAATGCTTCTTTATTGTCAAAAAGCGGCGCTACTTCTTTTTCATTAACGTCATTAATCGGAAGTTCACTTAATAATTCGGTCCGGGGTAAGTCAAAAAGCATTTGTTCATATGGTTTTTCATCTGGCAAAACACTAGGTTCACTTGCCTTAACATATGTGTCTTGCGGAATAAATTCATCATGACGAAGGGCTAAAGGTATTTCTTTAATTAAGATTTCGCGAAGTTTATCTTCTTTGGAAAAACGTACTTCCTTTTTGGTGGGGTGTACATTTACATCGACAAGTTCAGGTTCAATTTCAAAATTTAAAATAACAAAGGGAAATCTTGAAGGAGCAATAAAGCCATGATATCCTTCAATAATCGCACTTTGAACTTTCGGCATATAGACATTTCGACCATTTAGGTTTGTAATGATACCGTACCTATTGGTTCTCACTAAATTGGTATTACCAAGAAAACCGCTGATTTTAAAATCGGTCGTTGAAACATTAATCGGTAAAAGATTTTTAACATGGGTTAAACCATATATGTTCATAATTGTTTCTTTTAAATCATTACGACCACTTGTCTTAAACCGTAGTTTATCATCAAAATAAAGACTAAAACTGACTTGAGGGTGGGCTAGAGCAATTTTTGTTAAAACATCAAGGGTTACCGCATTTTCTGTATAATCAAGTTTCAAATATTTTAAGCGGGCAGGTGTATTGTAAAAAAGTTCTTCAACGGTAATTTTTGTCCCGACTGAACTAGAAGCCGCCGACATCTTAAAGTTGCCCTCAATCATCGTTGCGCTGACGCCGCTACTTCCCTTAATCGCCGTCTCGACACTAATTTTGGCAATCGAGGCAATACTTGGGAGTGCTTCGCCTCTAAATCCAAGCGTTTTAATTCTAAATAAGTCAAAAACACTGTGAATTTTACTGGTGGCATGTCTTTCAAAGGCTAATGAAAGCTGTTCTTTAGGAATGCCCGTTCCGTTGTCTTGAATAATAATCTTCTTGCGCCCAGCTTCATAGATGAAAACATCAACTTTTGTCGCTTCGGCATCCAAACTATTTTCGACTAACTCTTTAACAACCGAGGCTGGTCTTTCAATAACTTCCCCCGCGGCAATTTGGTTAGCAAGTTCATTATCTAAAAGTATAATTTTCGCCATTATTTAAATCCTTCATCTTTTATTTTCTTTAAAAAGATTAATGCTTCTAATGGGGTCATTTCTTCAATCTTAATATTTTCTAATTGTTGATACCAAAGTGGTTTTAATGGTACGTATTCTTCATTAGTAATCGTCACATTCTTTGGTTCATTACTAAAAGAATGGAGGTGATTTTGCGCATTATTTAATATTTCAAGCGGTAATCCGGCCAGGCGAGCGACATTAATTCCATAACTTTTATTCATTGGTCCTTCTTTAATTTTATAAAGGAAGGTAACGTTACTTTCAATTTCTTTCACTTCGACATGAATATTTTTAATATTTCCATAATTGTCTTCAATCATTGTTATCTCATGATAATGGGTACTAAATAAGGTTTTCACTTTTAAAACTTTAGCGATATATTCAAGCATCGCATAGGCTAAAGCCATTCCATCATACGTTGAGGTCCCGCGCCCTATTTCATCAAAAAGTAAAAGTGAATTAGTGGTCGCTTTCCGTAAAGCATAATTTGCTTCAATCATTTCGACCATGAAGGTTGATTGTCCGCTGATGAGATCATCACTTGCCCCGATTCTGGTAAATATTTGGTCAAAAAGCATTAAAGAGGCACTTTCTGCAGGGACAAAACTACCAATCTGCGCCATAATCACAATCAATGCAAGTTGGCGCATAAGAGTTGATTTACCACCCATATTTGGACCAGTAATAATTAATACATCTGTCTTTTCATCAAGCACAATATCATTGGCGACAAAAGCGTGATCTTTTAAAAGTTTACTTAATACCGGGTGACGAGCATTAAGAATTTTAATTACGCGGTTTTTATTAAAGGTTGGGCGGACAAAGGAATTATTAACCGCCACTTCCGCAAGGGCGAGATAAACATCTATTTCACTAACTGCATCAGCGCTTTTTTGTAAAATTCTCGTCGATTTTTGGAGTTCAATTAAAAGACTATTAAATAATTCTTTTTCAAGTTGTTGACGTTTTTCTTCAGCACTTAAAATTAAAGTTTCCTTTTCTTTTAGGGCTTCATTAATATAACGTTCACCGTTTTTGGTTGTTTGTTTGCGAATATAACCAAACTCATCTCTTACTAAATTTAAGTTACTATTACTAACTTCAATAAAATAGCCAAAGACACGGTTATATCCAACTTTTAAGTTCCGAATACCGGTTCGATCTTTTTCTTGCTCTTCAAAGGCACTAATCCATTTTTTGCCGCCATGCGATAAATCAATTAATTCATCAAGGGGGGCATAGTAACCATATTTAAAGATATCACCACCGCTGATTTGGAGTGGGGCATCTTCACTGATCGCTTTATCAATCAGGCGAATAAGGGATTCATTACTGGCTAAATCGTCATAAAGTGCACTAATTTCAGGTTCACGAATTTTGCCAAGTAACTTCCAGGCTTTTTCTAAAGAAATTAATGATGTTTTTAATCTTAATAAATCACGGGGATTGGCAGTTCCAAAAGCAATTCGGGCGACAATTCGTTCTAAGTCATAAATACTCCGGAAATGTTCTTTAATTTCTTCGCGGGTAATGTAATTAACAATAAAGGTGTTGACAATATTTTGGCGCCGGATTATTTCATCATAATCACGTGAGGGACGGATAATGAAATCTTTAAGTTTTCGTCTCCCCATCGCCGTCGTTGTTTCATCAAGTAACCAGAATAACGACCCGTACTTTGTTTCATTACGTACTGTTCTTGTTAATTCGAGATTAAGTCGCGAAAAAGCATCAATTTGTAAAAATTGTGCCGTTTTTGAAACTTTAATGGCTTTAAAATATGATAATTGGCGTTTTTTTGTTTTCGTTAAATAACTGACTAAACGTTTAGCGACTTCTTTTTCCCCTGCATCACTAACATCAAGGAAAAGTTCATCATAATCACGTGGAATATTGACATTATCTTCAAAGGAAATAACAATATTTAGATTAGTTTTAATGACCCCTAAAAGTTTATTGCTAAATGTTGGACTAACAACGATTTCTCGAGCATTAAGTCCGGAAATATAATTAACAAGTGTTGCATCTTCGCGTGGTAAAGAAGATACGAAAATATCTCCGGTCGATACATCGGCGTAACTTACTTTAAAGCCTTCAAGATGCGCATCAACCGCAATAATAAAGTTATGTTCACTATCTTCAAAATCAACGATTGATCCAGGCGTAACAATTTGAATAATTTCCCGTTTTACAATGCCTTTAGCACTACTTGGGTCCTCAACTTGTTCAACGATTCCCACCTTATGACCTGCGTCAATTAATTTAGCAAGATATGGGGCATAGGCATGATGAGGAATACCACACATCGGGATTTTCCGATTATTACCAGCGCTTTTTTTCGTTAAGACAAGTTGTAATTCTTTGGAGACGATTTCCGCATCCTCAAAGAAAAATTCATAAAAGTCGCCAAGTCGATACATAATTAAAACATCGGGATTATCCCGTTTAATTTGCAAATATTGCTCAATCATTGGCGTATAGACTATTTTCTTTTCTTTATCCATAGTGCTATTTTACCATAAGATGGTAAGGCACTTATTCAATTATAGTTTTTAAAGTATGAAGTAATTCGTTAACGTCATCTAAAAGATTATTATAATTAATAACATAAGGGTGTTCTTCATATGCTTTTTTAAGAGTTTCATACTCTAATTTCGCTTCATTATGTGCTTTTTTATCCATGACACTTTTAGTCATTTTTTGTTGCAAATCCTTCAATTTGCGCTCGGTTTCGATTAAAAAAGGGTCGTTTTGCACGAGTAAGCGGACTTTTTCAAAATCTTTAAAGAGCGGATCATCACTTAATGCCCTTAGTAATTCTTCAAGGGTTTCTTCAATTTTCTTCACTCACTAATTCTCCGTTTAAGGCAAAAGTCTTCACTTCAATAATCTTAACTTTGACGATGGTTCCTACTAAGGAACGTGGTCCTCTAAAATGGACAATCTTATCACTTTCCGTATAACCACTTAAAACAGTGCGGTCTTTTTTACTTGCCCCATCCACTAAGACATCAAGAACTTTGTCTTGATATTTTTTGGCATCTTCTTCGGTTTGTTTATCAACTAAAACTTTGAGCCGATTAAAGCGTTCACTTTTTTCTTCTTTTGTGACGTTATCAATCATTCGTGCGGCAGGGGTGCCTGTCCGTGGTGAATAAATAAAAGTAAAAGCACTTGCGTAATTAACTTGGTCAACCACTTTAAGGGTGGCGGCAAATTGTTCTTCGGTTTCATTTGGGAAACCAACAATAATATCTGTTGTAAGGGCAATATCGGGCATTTTCGCACGTAATTTATTTACTAATGTCAAATAGTCTTCTAAAGTATATCTTCTGCCCATCAGGCGTAATATTTCATCACTCCCACTTTGGAGTGGTAAATGAATCTTTTTCATTATATTTGGATACTTGGCAATTACTTCAATCATTTGATCGTCAAAATTCCATGGATGCGAGGTAATAAAACGAAGGCGCGGAATGCCGAGTTTAGCAACTTCTTCTAAAATATAACTAAAGGTTGTGCCATCTTTTAAATCAAGACCATACGCATTGACGTTTTGGCCAACAAGCGTGATTTCTTGATAACCAGAATTCACCAATATCTTACATTCATTTAGGATGTCACTTGGTTTCCGGGAACGTTCTTTTCCTCTTGTGTAGGGAACGATGCAGTATGTACAAAATTTATCACAGCCATACGTAATATTAACGAAGGCTTTATGGGCGGCGACTCTTGTAACCGGGACATCTTCATAAATCGTTATATCATCACTTGTAATGTCAAATACTTTTTTCTTATGCTCTAGATTCATTTCTAAAAGACCTAACAATTTATGGATAGAATTCGTTCCCATAAAAATATCGACCTGCGGATATGATTTTTGGAGTTTTTCTAAAGCACTTTCTTGTTGGACCATACAGCCCGAAATGATGATAATTAAATCTTTATTGGCAGCCTTTAAAGCTTTTAAATTACCAACTTGGCCAAAGAGTTTATGTTCGGCATTTTCTCTAATAGCACATGTATTTAAGATAATTACACTTGCGTCATTTAACGTTTCGGTCCGAGTCATATTCGCCGCGCTTAGTAAGCCTGCCATTGACTCTTCATCACGAATATTCGCTTGACAGCCAAATGTCTTGATTAAGAATTTCTTACCATTTAACGTTTCTTTCACGTGTTTAGGAATATCTAAAGTAAAACACTCATAATCAATCCGTTGCGGACGACGATTACGGGCTTTTAGCATTGAGGGGAGATTTTGAATAATTTTATTGCTCATATTTTGTCCAAAGTTTATATATAGGGGTGATTTTTTTTGTTTTAAATGTTTCTTTATCAATTTCAAGTATAACCGCGCTGAATTGATGGTTTACGTCTTCATTATCGTAATTAAAGGGTGATTTTTTATCAAACCAAACCTTTTGAATTACCGAGTTTCGCTCGGCACCAATGACGCCATCATATGCGCCGGTCATCCCGACATCACTAATGTATGCAGTCCCCTTATGGAGCAAGCGAGCATCGACGGTTTGCACGTGGGTATGAGTCCCAAGGAGAGCACTAATCGTGCCATCAAATTCCCAGGCGATTGTCATTTTTTCGGCAGTGGCTTCGGCGTGATAATCCACAATATGAATCATTGGTTCACTATCAAGATTAACAAGTTTTAAGGCAAGAAGCGGACTGGTAATGACTTCCTTCATAAAGGCTTGACCCAAAATATTAGTGACTCTGACCTTATCGCCTTTTTTCGTCGTTACCACGACTGACCCTTTCCCCGGATAATTGGCAATTAAGTTTAAAGGGCGCGCAATATTATCATACTTTTCAATATATGATCTTAACTCTTCCCGGTCATCAAAGTGATTTCCAAGGGTGATTACATCAACCCCTAAATTCATTAATTCAAGGTAGTGTCTTTTATTTAAACCACGGCCATGGGTGACATTTTCTCCATTGGCGATTACTAAATCAAAGTCATGTTCTTCTTTTAGTGAAGGGAGAAAATGGGCGAGAGTTTCTCGCCCTGCTTTCCCCACAATATCACCAATAAAAAGTATCTTAATCATTATTTTGCAACATCACTCGCGCGGTATTCACGAATTACGGAGACTTTTATTTGCCCCGGATAGGTCATTTCATTTTCAATCCGTTCCCGAATTTCGCGCACTAATTTATTGACCATGACATCATCAATTTTGTCAGGGTAAACCATCACCCGAACTTCGCGACCACTTTGCATCGCATAACTTGTTTGGACCCCATCATAGGATTTACAGATTGCTTCAAGTTGTTCAAGGCGTTTAATGTAATTTTCAAGCGTTTCCGTTCTCGCTCCTGGTCTTGCCGCACTTAAGGTATCCGCGGCAATGACGAGTTGACTAAAGATGAAACGTGATTCTTTGTCACCGTGGTGACTTTCAATTCCGTCTAAGACATAATCTGGTTCGTTGAATTTTTTAGCAAGTCTCGCGCCTACTTCAACGTGGCTTCCTTCAAGTTCAAAGTCGGCGGATTTTCCAATATCATGGAATAACCCGGCCCGCTTGGCTTTAGTTACATCAAGTCCAAGTTCAGCAGCCATAATGCCACAGAGGTGGGCGACTTCAATACTATGTTTTAAAGCACTTTGACCATAGGATGTCCGATATTTTAAGCGACCAATGAAAGGAATCATATCACGGTGAACGTTTGGAATTCCAAGTTCCGCGAGCGCATCTTTCCCGGCTTTTAAAATAATTTCATCAAGTTCTTCTTTGGCTTTAGCGACGACTTCTTCAATCCGACTTGGTTGAATGCGGCCATCTTTGACTAAGATTTCAATAGTCCGGCGGGCCGTTTCCCGTCTAATTGGATCAAAGCACGAAACGGTAATAACTTCGGGAGTATCATCAATTAGAATATCAACTCCTAAAAGTTGTTCTAAGGAACGGATATTACGACCTTCCCGACCAATAATTCGTCCCTTCATTTCATCATTTGGTAAAGTAACTGCACTGACGGTTCTTTCGGTTGTTACTTCTTGACTATAGCGGGCGATGGTATTGGCTAAGATATCCCGGGCTTTGTCATTAACTTGTGCATCGGCCTCATCTTCTTTTTGTTTAATGTAGAGGGCGATTTCTTTTTCAAGTTTGGCATCGACGCGTTGATATAATTCATCACGGGCTTCGCTAACGGTCATCTGTGCGACTTTTTCAAGTTCACTAATGATTGAATCAATGCGAATTTGCAATTGTTTCTTTGTTTCATCAACATCTTTAATTTTGACACTTAAGTTTTCATGTCGAGCATCGAGTGATTGTTCTTTGCTAAGTAATAATTGATCGCGGCGTTCAATTGCTTTTTCACGATCATTGAGGAGTCTTTCAAGTTCTCCAATTTGGGCACGGCGTTCCTTCCCGGTTTTTTCTAACTCTTGTTTTCCTTCATAAAGTATTTGTTTTGCGTCAAGTTCAGCATTTTTTACAATGTGGTCAGCTTTAATTTCAGCTTCCTTTACTGTCTTTTTTGATTTTTCAAATGCTTGTTTCGCTTTAAAGGCGGGGATTAAGAAAAATAGTCCAATCCCGAGAGCAAGACCGAGTAGAAGGAATAGTGCATAGTACAAAAATTCCATATTTTGTTCCTTCTTTCGTTATTTTTTCATAATTTTTGTTTGATTAATGTACAAACGTAAAATAATAGATGCCCTAACCATCAAAGTTATATCATTAATGTTTTAAATTACTATTTATATTAGAGTCAATAAAGTGGATTAATAACCTAACTTCTAGTTTAGGTAAACGCACTTGGTGCGCATTTAGATTATAACAACTTTTAATTTGTAATTAAAGCAATTACATTCTTATTGTCGAGAAAAAGAAACTTTGTAAAAAATAGGGTGAATTTGCCAAGAAAAAAACTTAAGCTTTTGATTCACTTAAGTTTTTATGCGTGTAATTAGAGTCGAACTTCGTCTTCTAGTTTTTGATAAAGGTCAGGACGTTCAAGGATATAATTTTGCGCTGCTTCTTTTCCTTGGCCAATTTTTTGACCATCGTATTCATACCAACTTCCGGACTTTTTGATTAATCCTTTTTCGACCGATAATTCCAAGACTTCACCAATTTTAGAAATGCCTTTTCCGTATACAATATCAATTTCGCAAGCCGCGAATGGCGGTGCAACTTTGTTTTTCACGATTCGGATTTTGGCTTGATTACCAACGAGTTTTGGTCCTTGTTTTAAGGCTTCACCGCGGCGAATATCCACGCGGATTGAAGCATAGAATTTAAGGGCACGACCGCCGGAGGTAACTTCAGGATTACCATAGATTACACCAACCTTTTCCCGTAGTTGGTTAATGAAGATCACGGTACATTCCGCCTTATTTAATACACCAGCGAGTTTCCGCATTGCTTTGGACATTAAGCGTGCTTGTAATCCAACTTGATTATCACTCATTTCCCCAGTTAATTCCGCTTCCGGAACAAGGGCGGCAACGCTATCAACAATGATTAAATCAATAACACCACTTTCGGCTAGACGCACAACGATTTCGAGGGCTTGTTCCCCGGAATCAGGTTGAGCAAGAATTAATTCATCAATATTAATCCCTAAATTTTTAGCATACACCGGGTCAATGGCATGTTCAGCATCAACAAAGGCGGCTTGACCACCTTTCTTTTGACATTCGGCGATGGCATGAAGGGCAAGGGTTGTTTTCCCGCTGCTTTCTGGTCCATAAATTTCGATAATTCGTCCTTTAGGATAACCGCCAACTCCTAATGCTTGGTCAAGTAAAAGTGATCCACTAGGAATGACATCAACATTAATCACTGGGCGGTCGCCTAGTTTCATAATGGCTCCTTTACCAAATGATTTTTCAATCTCTTTTAACGTCTCTTGCAAGATATTCACATCTTCTTTTTTCGCCATAATATTTCTCCTTATATTGTAAATACAATTAATTATAATTTTCTAACACACGTTCTAATATTTGAAACGCTCGGGTAACAGCTTCACTTCGTACTTTATTGCGATCACCCTTAATTTTAAAGTGCTCAAGAATTTCATCTTCACCATAAATTAAGGCAATAAATACTTCACCCACATCATAATTAGTAGCGGTAGGACCTGCATTTCCGGTAAAGGCAACACAAAAATCAACATCTAATATTTTTTTACCGTTTCTTGCCATCTCTAAAGCAACAGTGCTTGAGACTGCTCCATATTTTTTAAGATCCGATTCTTTTATTTTTAAAACACGGTGTTTAACATCATTGCTATAAGAAACAATTGATCCTTTATATACTTTTGAAACACCTGGGTAATTAACAACCGTTGAGGCAAATTGCCCACCGGTAAAAGATTCAACACTACCAAAAGTGATATTTAAATCCATAAGTTTTTGAATAATTAGTTGATTCTTCATTTAGGATCCTTTAAAACACTAATGTTTTGGGCAATATAGATAACCCCGCTTATTAAAGAAACAAGCGTTGCTAAAGCCATGAAAATAAAACTAACATAGGGGAATGATGGGTTACTGATTTGCCGAGAAAATGGCCAATCATTTAGTAAATACAAAGGAATTGCAATCATTTGTAAGACGGTTTTAAGTTTACCAAAGATGTTTGCCGCTAAAACTTTGTTTTGACTAGCGGCCACTAAACGAAAACCATCAACGACGATGTCGCGCCCAATCATTAAGACAACAAAAACAAGGGGAATGGCAATTTGACCAGGAAATGAATCAAGTGGTTTTACTAAAATAATGAGTACAGAATTAACCAACAGTTTATCGGCAATTGGGTCCATAAACTTTCCGTAATTTGTAATTAAATTAAGTTTCCGGGCAAGATAACCATCTAAAAAGTCGGTAAAAGACGCTACTAAAAAAATAATTGCGGCAATAAAATAACGTAAGTAAACTTCGCCAAATAAGGTCGGGACTAAGGTGCCAAACCATGATGAAGGCACTAATAAAAAAGCAATTAAAATGACGACAAGCGCCATACGAATTGTGGTTAGTTTATTGGGTAAATTCATAGTGCTCCTTTAGTGAGTATTCGATCCTGTAAGCCATGTTCTGTCGAAGGATAATTATTTATCTATGCTACTGCATACGGCATCAAATTCAGTTCTTCTTTGCCATTTCCCTTACCAAATTTAGGTTTCTCGCTTGCGGGGTTTACCAACGTTCCACTTAAGAGTTTCCCCTTAACTTCGTCACTGTGGCACCTTAGGAAGATTAACCATATCCAAGGACTTAGGTCTTTCTTCGCCGTTATAGACTCCTCTATACCTAGCGTTATTTTTTGCGCTAGCGCAATCACTACTTGCATCGCAGCAAGTGCGAGCATGGACTTTCCTCTAATACTTTCGTACCAGCAATTATCCAGATCGAATTGTTGTTATTTTATTTTACTTGGATCAACACCAAGCGCCCATAATTGTCGTTCATACTTATCAATTTTCCGTAAGTTTTCCATCGCGGTTCCGCCTTTAGCGACTAACCGCTCTAATTCTTTAACTTTCCGGGTTAATTGTAAATTAAGGGCTTCGAGGTTAACATTTTTGGCATTAAGTTTATCAAAGCGTTCGACTTCTTTTTCAAGTCTTTTGATTTCCGCTAATAATAATTCATAATCTTCACGAACTTGATCAAAAAATTCATCAACTTCGAGAGCATCATAACCACCATTTTTAGCGTTAAATTTTTTCTTTAAAATCTTGTCGATATCTAGTAATACTTTTTCTGCCATGGGTCACCTCGCATACATATTATATATGTAAATCCATCATTACGCAACTAAGTGTTACGTCATAATTTATCATGTGGTATAATTTTAAAGTATGAAAAAATTGAAGAAACAAGTCCAAGGCCGAAAGCAAATTATCTTCCTTGATTTAGAGGGGACGCAATTCACCCACGAAATGATTGCAATTGGTGGTGTCAAGGCCACTTTAAATAAAGACGGAACGATAAAAAAGTTGTTCCCTGGCTTTAAAAAATATGTATTATCAAAACACAATATCGGTCGTGTCGTCGAAGAATTAACCGGCATTAACGGGGATCTCCTTGCCAAAGAAGGTTTAACTTTTGATGAAGTTCTTCCACTCTTTAAAAAGTATGTTGGCAATAATTTTAGTAAGTCAAAGTTTGTTACCTTTGGCACTCATGATATTCGTATCTTGAAACAATCACTGCTTTACACCCCAGAAGGTGATCACGGCATCGTTACCACCATCGTCAAAAACAATCTTGACTTAAGTGGTTTAGTAAATGAATTTATAAAAGATGAAAATAATAACACCTTATCTTTAGCGAATTTATGTAAACTTTTTGGTATTTCACCAATAGAACCGTTACATGATCCGTTAAATGATGCCCTCATGCTGGCGTATTTATATAATGAGCTTTTCAAAAAGATTGACATTATTAAAGAACGTTATGCTTCGGTCTTATTAAACGCCAATAACGTTGCCCGGCCAATCAAGAAACTGCTCCAAAAAATTAAAGCAGGAGAGAGTGTAAATTATGATGATCTTTATCACTATTTACAAGAAGAAATTGAGTAATGATTAAGTATCCAAACGGTCAACCAAAGAAAAAAACAACAACCGTAAAACTTGCCAAAAGTGCAGCAAATCGGGGGATGGAATTAGAAAAAATAATCAGTGCCGCCAACGACTATTATCTAATGCATGATATTGCCCTCATAACTAAAAGACCCACTCCCATTAATGTAGTGAAAATTAACTATGCAAAAGGGGCAAGAATTACCGATGCCTATTTTGAAAAACAATCAACGACCGACTTTAATGGTATTTATAAACATCGTTACCTTGATTTTGAAGCGAAAAGTACAAGACTAAAAGCTAGTTTTCCACTTAATAACATCCACGAACATCAAATAACCCATTTACAAAACGTCATCCGCCATGGCGGCATTGCCTTTTTTGTCGTTGAATTCGCATCGCTAAATGAAATTTATGTTCTTGCAGCATCACATGTCATCGGCGCATATAAAAATGGGGAACGTAAATCAATACCTTACGCCATATTTAAAGAAAAAGGCATCCTTGTGCCTTTAAAAATAAATCCGATTCTTGACTATTTACCAGCGGTTATCGCCATGTTTGGTTTATAAATTCTTGTTAGGTTCTAAACAAACCTTGACTAAAGGGCACTCTTTACAACGTGGGCTTTGGGCTTTACAAAAGTAACGACCAAAGTGAATCATTTGATGGTGGGTTTTAATCCACCTTTCTTTTGGAATCTTGCGCCGGAGTTTGCCTTCAATGACTTCGACATTATCATCAAAAGTAGCAAAACCTAATCTTTTAGCAATCCGTGAGACATGGGTATCAACCGCAATTTCGGGAATTTTAAATAATTCAGCCCGTACAACGTTGGCGGTTTTTACACCAACTCCAGGCAAAGCCATAAGTTTCTTCTTGTCACGTGGCACGACTCCTTTATATTCACTATTTAGAATTTGCACTAGGTTATAAATATGTTTGGCTTTATTGCGAAATAAGCCTAAAGTGCGGAAATACTCTGCAAATTCGGCTTCTTTTATATGAATTAAGGTGGAAAATGTCGGGTGTTCTTTAAAAAGTTTACGCGTCACAACATTAACGGCTTTGTCGGTTGCCTGAGCACTTAAAACAACCGCAATGAGTAATTCATAATCTTTGGAATACAAAAGTTCCCCTTTTACATCAGGGTAATATTCGTCAAAAAAGTTAAAGATGAAAGTCTTAGAACTATTCTTCATCTTGAATATCTTTACTTACTTTATCAAGTGTTTCTTTAATATTTTTCCGGTAACCAGGATCTTGCGCACTACTTCCTTCTTCAGCATAATCGACAACAGTGGCAAGTTTTAATAAAGCCCGATCAATTGAACGAATCGAATAACGCTTCTTCTTGAGTGTTTCATCAATTGCGTCTTTTATCATCAATACTGAATAGCCATAAGTAAACCATTGATTAATTGTTTGGAGTTCAACTGACGATAAAGAGCGACCAAACTTCGCTTGGATTAGCGAATAAATTTCTTCAACCTGTGAAGAAAATTCACTTGTGTCATTTTCTTTATTTTGTTCATATTCAAGGGCAAATAATGTTTGCAGTTTTTTTCGAAGCGGATTTAAAGACGTCACCATCTTCCCATCGCGCATCGTAAATTCAATTAGCCCCTTACTTACAAGTTTAACCATCGTTTCATCAATTACTTTGATGTCAATATTCGACTGTAAGTTAATAAGGTCAGGGGTAATAAACTCCGTTTCCTTTTGTAAAAGGTGATCAATGAATTGTAAGATAACTAGTTCAGTTTCATTGATTCGTAACTCTTTGTAATATTCAAAGAGCATAAAACGGAAGTCTAAAGCTTTACTGAACGTCACGATCTTTAACCGCCTTTGATAAGTTACGTGGTCGATCTACATTTCGACCTAAGGCCACTGCGGTGTAATAAGCAAGATATTGCGCAAAAACCGCGAAAACGATTGGGCTATGATACACTTTAACGATTGTTTTCGTCGAGAAACGGTCACTTTCCACAGAGAATGGGGTTGCCGAACAAACAATAACGTTTGCTTCCCGTTTTTCAAGTTCAACAATAACTTCACGCATTGCTTCAACGGCAATCGCATCACTGACAAAGACAACAACTGGCATTCCTTTATCGACAAGCGCAATTGGGCCGTGGAGTACTTCGCCCCCAGCGTAAGCTTCCGAGTGAATATAAGTCGTTTCTTTTAATTTAAGTTGGGCTTCAATCGCCACATCATAATCAAAACCACGTCCTAAGAAATAAACATCTTTATATTTAGCAACGTCTTGGGCAATTTGTTTAATAACGTCGCGGCTCTTAATTAGTTCTTCTATCGATTTAATAACTTTATCAAGTGCCGAAATCGTCGTAACTTTATTTGCGAGACGAGCATAAAGTAATGTTAATAAAGTAATTTGAGCAATATATGCTTTCGTACTTGCAACACTGACTTCTGTTCCTGCGTGTAAGAGTAGCCGATAATCCGCACGTTGGTAAAGGGTCGATACTTCAGTATTGGTAATCGCTAACACATCTCCGCCGTATGAATCAATCACATCTAAACATTTTAAAACGTCAGAAGTTTCACCTGATTGAGAAATTAAGACATATAAAGGATTATCGCCGGATTGATATGGATAAAAATGCCATTCACTCGCGATAAAAACGTCAACCTTCTTATTGAAATTCCGTAAATAACGTTGACCAATAAGGGCGGCGTTATGACTTGTACCAGCGGCAATAAAGATTATATTATCGGCATCTAAAATCCGTTGAATTAATTTGTCATCAAATTTATATTTTGTGCCATCAAAGTATTGGTTCACTAATCGTTTAATAACCCGTGGTGCTTCTTCAATTTCTTTAAGCATGTAATGTGGGTAATCACCAAGTTCCAATGTTTCTTCACTTACCGAAGTATGGGTAAACTCATGGTCCACTGCTTCAAGATTAATGTTAAAAACATGTAACGAATCTTTAGTTACATAACCAATCTCTTTATCTTTTGGATAATAGTATTCAGTTGCTAAATCCGCAATTGGCGGAAAATCAGTCGTAATCATCATTGAATCTTCATTTTTCCCAATAATGACAGGAATGACATTCTTCGCAAAATAAATCCGATCAGGATCATCGACAAAGACTGCTAAAACGGCATAACTTCCTTCTAATGAAAGGAGTGCTTCACTTAGCGCTTTAAGGCTATTTTGCCCTTTTGCCATATTTTCTTCAATTAAGTTTGCGACAACCTCAATCGCCGAATCAGTTTTGAACTGAAAACCACGTTTAATAAGTTTTCGACGTAAAGGAATAACATTATCAATTAAGCCGTGAATAATTAAAGAAACCTTTTTATTTTGCGACATAATTGGATAGACATTTTTTAAATAATGGGTTGTATATGTTGACCATCTTGTGTGGCCAATACCTAAGGTCCCATCAGCATCACTTGGGATAAGGGGAATTAAATCATCAACCTTACCTACCACGCGATGTACGTCAAAAACTTTTTCACCACAAAAGAGGACTCCTGTGGAGTCGTCATCATTAAATTGTAGTATTTTTAATGCCTTTAAAATAGCGTTTTTGACATTTTTATTACTAACTAGACCTATAAATCCACTCATAAAATTTACCCCCCTATATTTTACACAAAAGGTTTAGAAAATATTTACAATTTGTACTTCGTGAGAAAAAAATTTAATTGCTCCCGATCTTTTTTCGGAACTTTATTCCGTTCTGCAACTACTTTATGTGGGTTTAATTTGCTGATTAGATGGGCGTTTTTATAAATCGCTTCTTCAAGTTGATGATCAAATTCAAATCCAAGTTTTAATTTAAAACGAAGGGCCCTTATCATCCTTAATGGGTCTTCATTAAAACGGATATTTGGGTCACCAATTACCCGAATTATTTGCGCTTTTAAGTCGCTAAGCCCGTTACAAAAATCATATACTTCATAATTATAATCAATGTATATCGCATTGATGGTGAAGTCACGACGTTTGTAATCAAGTTTAATATCCCGGACAAAGGTTATTTTCCCAGGATGACGATAATCAATATATTCTCCTTCAACCCGAAGAGTAGTGATTTCTACCAAGTTCCCGTCAACCTTAAGACTAACGGTTCCAAATTCACTAAAGCGATAATTTGCATCCGGTAAAAACTCTTTTATTTCCCTTGGTGTTGCGTCCGTGGCAAAGTCAAAATCGGTCACTTTCCGTTCTAAAAGAAAATCACGGCTCGTCCCTCCAACCATGAAGAGATTAAAGCCGTGCTTCTTGAAAAGTGTTGCAATCTCGTCAAATAGCATTATTCTAGACGTCGACATAACACTATCAAATGACTTCTTAGCCTTGGACTTTTTCTTTAAGTAATTTCGAAGGCTTGAAAACAATCGTGCGTCCGGATGGGATCACGATTTCTACGCCGGTTTGTGGGCTGACGCCACGGCGTTCTTTCCGTTTTCTAATTTCAAAGGTACCAAACCCGGTGAGTTTAACTTCTTCACCATCGCTTAGTGTCGCTACAACCGTTTCGCAGAATAAATTGATAATTTCTTCTACTGAACGTTTTGTAAGCTTTAATTCGTCGGCAATTGCGGTAATTAATTCAGCTTTGTTCATAATTATAACTCCTTTTGTTAATTACAAAATATCATAACTTCAAAAAAATCTCAACAACAATTTACATTTATTCACTTCTTAATGGGCGTAACATAAGGTTTTTTACGATTTCACTCGGTAATTCATCTTCATATAACACCTTATAGATACCGGTGACAATTGGCAATTCAAGCCCGTTTTGCAGGGATAAGAGATGAATTATCTTTGTTGTGCGGATTCCTTCAACGGTTTTTTTGTTATTTTTCAAAAACTCTTTTGAATCATTGGCTTTTCCGATAGCAAATCCGGCTTGGAAGTTTCGGGAATGCTGCGAATTGCACGTAACTATTAAGTCGCCAAGACCGGTCAAGCCAAGGTATGTTTCAAGTTGAGCACCATAATATAGGCCAAATCGCACCATTTCGGCAAGTCCTCTTGTGATTAAAGCTGCTCTCGCATTATCGCCATATCCTAGGCCGGCCAGGATGCCACTTGCAATCGCAATCGCATTTTTATATGCGACCCCAAGTTCAGCACCAACTTCATCAGTTTGCGTATAAACTCTAAAGTATTCATTTGAGAAAATACCTTGAACGAGAATTGCGTGTTCTTCATCTAAACTAGTCGCAGTTACAACCGTTAATAATCTGATTACCACTTCTTCAGCGTGGCTTGGTCCAATCAGCGAAACAACTCCTTTTAAATATTTTGCAGGAATTTCTTCACGAATAAGATCACTGAGCCGTTCTTCTTTTTCGGTATCAAACCCTTTCGCGGTATTAATAACTAATACTTTATTACTTAATTTGGTGCTTATTTCATGCAATAGGCCACGCATCGCAAAAGACGGTACGCTTAGTAAAAAGATATCGCTATAGTTAATAGCTTCAATTAAATTCGTTGTGGCGTGAATATTTTCATGAAGGATCACTTCATCACCAAAAAAGAAAGAATTACGATGATTATTATTAATATCATCAACTTGATTTTGTTCAATACCATACATCAAAACATGATGTCCGTTGTCGCTTAAAACTTGAGCAAGTCCTGTTCCCCAGGTGCCCGTCCCAAAAATAGTAATTTTCATATTATTTTCGCTCCCTAAAGATAAATCGAAGTGGTGTGCCAGAGAAATCAAAAGCATCCCGAATTTGGTTTTCTAAATATCGTTCATAGGAAAAATGAACAAACTCTGGATTATTAACAAAGAAGACAAAGGTAGGTGGTTTTGTCGTCACTTGATTGGCGTAATATATTTTAAGGCGCCCGCCATTAAAAACTGGGGGATCATTATATAGTTGAGCCCGATGAATTACTTCATTTAAGAGATTTGTTTCGACCCGACGTCGGTAGGCATCATTCACAAAATCAATCTGTGTGAATATTTGCTCAATTCGTAACTTTGTTAATGCCGACACAAAGACAACTGGCGCATAGTCCAAGAATTTAAATTCTTTTCGTACTTTGTCGGTGAATTCTTTCATTGTTTTATCATCTTTTTCGAGGGCATCCCATTTATTTACGACGATAATAATAGCTTTTTTCTCTTCAATGGCATATCCGACAACATGTTTATCTTGTTCACGAATACCGGCGACAGCGTCAATTACAAAAAGAATAATATCAGCTTTTGAAATTGCACTAAAAGCACGTAATGCCGCATATTTATCAACCGATTCATATATTTTTCCGCGTTTTTTAAGCCCGGCGGTATCGATAACAACATAGTCTTTATTATTGCGACGAAATGGGGTATCGATCGCATCACGGGTCGTTCCTTCAATATTGGTAACAATAACCCGTTCCCGATTTAAGATGGCATTTACTAAACTTGATTTTCCAACGTTTGGTTGCCCAATGATTGCAAAAGAAATTACTTCTTCATCAAAATCAATCGTTTCTTCTGGTAATACTTTGATTATTTCATCAAGCAAATCCCCAATCCCGATCCCATGGGCACCACTGACGGCGATGGGGTCTCCTAAACCAAGAGCATAAAAATCTTGAATTAAGTAATGATGTTCTTGTCCGTCAATTTTATTAACAGCGACGATAACAGGTTTATTTGCCCGATATAAAAGATTAGCGATTTCGCGGTCATCAGCGGTAATACCAAGGGGACCATCACCGACATAAACAATTACATCAGCTTCTTGAATAGCAATTTCAACTTGAGCTCTAATTTGTTCTTGAAAAGCACTCTTTCCAAGTTCAATACCCCCGGTATCAATGACATTGAATTTTCGCGTAAGCCATTCAGCTTTGGCATAAATACGATCACGAGTAACGCCGCGTTCATCATGAATAATTGAAAGTCTTTCACCGATTATACGGTTAAAGATCGTTGATTTTCCAACGTTTGGGGTTCCGACGATTGCCACAATTGGTAACGCCATTATTTGACTCCTAATTTGTTATTAACAATATTTACAATCACTTCGACAACTTGATCGATGGTTAAATAATCGGTGTCAACGGCAATTGCGTCTTCGGCTTGACGAAGGGGTGCCATTGCTCTGGTTGAATCAATATGGTCACGCATGGCGAGTTCTTTTTCAATTTCTGCTAACGTTGTTTTAATCCCTTTGGCTTCGTTTTCTAAATATCGTCTTTTTGCTCTAATCGCTACGGAAGCGGTTTGAAAGATTTTTACGTCGGCATTAGGTAACACGAATGTACCAATATCCCGTCCATCCATAACAACACTTGTTTCATTAGCAAGTTCTCGTTGTTGTTCGGTCAAAAAGATACGAATTTTTGGATAAGAGGCAATAAAAGAAACATTTCCAGAAACTTCTGGTTCCCGAATTTCTTTTGATACATCAATATCATTTACAAATACTTTGTGATCATTTGTTAATTTAATTTTTACTTCCGGAATTAAAGCATTCGCGGCTTTTTCATTTTTAGGATCTACTCCTTTTTTAATAACATACCACGTGAACGCTCGATACATTGCGCCAGTGTCGATATAGACAAAATTAAAATGTTTGGCGACTTTTTTGGCAATGGTTGATTTACCAGCAGCGGCTGGACCATCAATGGCAATTGCAATATTTCTCATGGACGATACCTCCAAATCATAAAGATAATACCTGCAACGATGAGTAGAAAAACAAGAATTGCTAATCCAACAAGTAAATTGTTCGATTCTTTACGAAGTTCATCTTCTTCGTGTCCGTTTTTCCGTTCATATTCGTTAATAAGGGCTTCGGCACGGGTAACTTTTTCAGTACGAGTATTTGTTTTTTCCGGTTTTGGGGCTTTGACTTTTGCTTTTGCCTCTTTTTTGGGCGATGCAAAATTGGCCGCTATCGTTTGCCGATAAGCTGCCCAGTATTGTACTCTTGTCTCTTTTAACTCGTTCCGTGCCATACTCTATTTATAATAATATAAATAACGACAAATTACTTATGAGACCCTTAATTTTTCACCGATTTCCAATATGATTTGAATTGTCATAATCAAATCGTTATAATAACTCTATATTAGGAGGGATACCATGCCAAAGAAAGTTACACTCGATAAAGATCTTTGTATTAGTTGTGGCGTTTGCAATGCTATTTGTCCACATGTATTTGATTGGGACGATGATGGAAAAATGAAACCATTAGTCGATACCGTTCCGGCCGAACATGAAGATGCCGCATTAGAAGCAGAAGCAGCCTGTCCAACCGGCGCAATTCGTATTGAATAAGCGCTTCTATAAAGTAAAAAAAGAACTAGCGATTGCTAGTTTTTTTTATTTACTAAGGACTTGATTGATGAAGCGACTTGTTCTCTTATAGATTAGTAATGTTAATGTTGCAATTATCGTATTCTTTATCGCATTGAAAGGTACAACATAAAGGATAAAGAGTTCAGGTTCAAAGGGAATATTACCCTTGAAAAATAATTTATTATATAAATCATATATCACAAAGTAATTTGCTGCGGCGCTGACAATGAGTTGGAGCACAAAGGCAACCCCTAAACCAGTTATTACCCCTTTTAAAGTACGACGATATTTATAGAAAATTGCAGCGGTAACCACAAAACTTGAAGAGTAAATAATATCAGCAATTTCGCCAATAAAAGCCGTTGAAGATAATGGTAATTTTATAAGGAATCTAATTACTAAGACAAGAAAACCACTAAGGGGACCATAAGCAAAACCCGCAATAAGGGCAGGGACTTCACTAAAGTTAATTTCTAAAAAATTAAAAGGAGGCGGGAAGATTGGAAAGATAAACGGCGGAACTTTCGTAATGTAAAGTAATACGGAAATTGCGGCAAAAATGGCCGTTCCGGCTAGAAATACCGTTCTTTTCCGTCTTTTTTCTTGTTTACTTTGAACATGATCGACTTCAACTTCGACTACATTTTGTTCAATATTGGCTTCATTATTCATAAAAAAACTCCCTTCTCAGGGCGTTTAAAAAGAAAATTCTTCTTTCATCCAGACTTTAACTGTCGCCACTAGAATCACACTAGTTCAGCTTACGCTCGCGGGGTATACCGCCGGTGGGGACTTACACCCCGCCCTGAAGTAAATTCATTATAATTCTAATCGGTAAATTTTTCAAGATATATTACTTTTTAAGTGATTTAGCCACAAATTCTTTGGCTTCTTCTTCACTGCTAAAAACGATAGTAACTTTATTCTTGGTTTGCAGCACAATATGTTCTTGGCCTTTAAAGGCAATTTTACTTGGTTTACTAATCATTGCTTCTAGTTGCCGGACTGATAATTTATTGGTAATAATAAGATTTAAGTGTTCAAGTGCTTCTTCATTACTTAACGAAACTAATGCCCGGGCGTGACCAAAGGAAATTTCATCATTATTTAAGGCTTTTAAAATCTCAGTTGGGAGTTTTAATAACCGTAAGATATTTGTAACTTGAGTCCGGCTAGAATAAGTCATCTTCGCAAGATTTTCATGGAGATAACCATATTTCTTATTTAAATTATGGAAAATATAAGCAAATTCAAGGACGTTGCTTCGTTGTGAATCACGGGCTTTGGCGAGAAGAATTAACAATGTTTCTTCATCGTTATAATTCATAACAATGACCGGGATTTCACTAATCTTCGCTAATTTGGCGGCGGCAAGGCGTTTCCGACCAATAATAACTTCATATTTTTCATCTTTAGCCCGAACAACAAGTGGTTCAAGCAAAATGTTGCGTTGATAGTTGTCGACAAACTCCGCGAGTTTGTTTGGCGAAAGGGTCACTTTGCGGACAAAAGCATTGTCCATAATTAATTCGGTTTTGATCATTTGCACCGGTGACTTATGGTGAGTCTTGGCTAATTCCTCTAAAACGTTTGTTTGGGAGTACTTCGAAATAAGGGACGTTAATTCTTCTTTTAAAAGTCTATTCTTCGTTTCTTTCTTCATTTTCAATGATCTCCTTTGCTACATTTAAATATGCTAATGAACCTTTTGAACTAGGTTTATATAGAATAGTTGGTAAACTTTTTGCGCTGGCTTCCGCTAAAGCAATATTACGGGGAATCGGGGTCATAAACGTTGATTCTTTAAAAAGACCGCGAATTTGCTGACTTATTTCAATCCCAAGTCTTGTTCTTTCGTCATACATTGTCAACAGGAATCCTTCAATTTTAAGTTCAGTATTGTGGGAGCCTTGGACTTGCTTAATAGTTGCTAGCACTTGGGCAACCGCTTCAAGGGCAAAGTATTCACATTGGACTGGAATGATGACACTATCCGCTGCCACTAAAGCATTAGTGCTTAAAAGACCAAGGGACGGTGGACAATCAATAAATATATAGTCATACTTCTTTTCAATTTCTTTTAGTTTGGTTCTTAATACCGTAAAAGGATGTTGGGGAATCGTTGTAATTTCAACATCGGTCCGGGCTAATAAAAGATTTGCCCCAATAATATCAAGTGATTTCAAAGGCGATTTATAGATGGTTTTATTAATATTGATTCCCTTAAAGAAGGAATGGTAAATCGTATACTTAATCGTTGTCGGATCTAAGCCAAGGCCACGACTTGAATTACCTTGCGGATCCATATCAATTAGTAAAACCTTACGGCCAAAATGCGCAAAAGAGGCACTTAAGTTTATGGCGGTCGTCGTTTTTCCTACTCCGCCTTTTTGATTTGCAATTGCGATAATTTTTGCCATATTGTTCCTATCTATTATTATAGCAAAAAAGAACCTACAAGGGGTTCTTCTTTATTTGTGAATAAGGTCTTGGATATTTGGGGGATGTTTCACTCTTTTTTACAAATCGAGCATTCATTCTGATCGAACTATCACTATCTAAGGTATGAGTATCGACTTTTTGGCACTCAATTTTCAACTTATCTATAGCGTTTTGTGCATCTTTAAGTTCTTCAGGATAACTTTTTCCTTTCATAACTAAAGCACTCCCGCCGACTTTTAAAAGGGGAACACTTAATTCTAAAATGATTGAAAGATTTGCGACTGCCCGTGAAGTGGCTAGATCATAAGTTCCACGCGCGACTTTGACATAGTCTTCGGCTCTTTCGTTAATGATAGTCACATTATCAAGGTTTAAAGCCTCCACTACTTTGGCGAGAAAATCACAACGTTTTCGGGTAGGTTCAAGAAGCGTCACCTTTAAATCTTTATAAGCAATGGCGAGCACTAGACCAGGAAAACCAGCCCCAGTCCCGACATCAATTAACGTTTCATTACTAAAAGCATACGTTTTCCCTAAAAGTAATGAATCAAGAAAATGTTTTTCCTCATATTCACTTGGATTAATCGCGGTTAAATTATGAATTTTACTTTCCCGTTCAAGAATCGCGGCGTAACGTGAAAACTTATCCACTAATTCATTAAAATTATTCGGAAAGTTTTCCTTTAAAAAATGTACAAATTGACTATTTGCCACTTTCTTTATACCTTCTTAAATATGTCATTAAAATGATGATGTCATTGGGATTCACACCGCTTACTCTCTTGGCTTGACCAACAGTAAGTGGTTTGACTTTGGCAAGTCTTTGCCGGGCTTCAATCCGTAATCCATCAAGATGATCATAAACAAAGCCTTCCGGAATTAAGGTTTCTTCTAATTTATTTAATCTTTTGGCCTCTTGTCTTTGTTTATTAATATATCCTTCATACTTTATATCGGTTTCAAGTTGGAATAAATCGTTCGGATTTAAATCACTAAAATCAAAACTTGGTAATAATTTTAAAACTTCGTCAAGGGTAACATGTGGTCTTTTGATTAATTCTGCCGCGGTTAGTCCGCCGTTATAAGCCGGGTAACCAACTTTATCAAGATAAGTAATAACTTCAGGTTTCGCACCAACTTGAGTATTTTCTAAAAGTAATTTTGCTTTTTCAATGTTTTCTTTACTTTTCAAGTAACGGTGATAACGGTCATCTTTCACCAGACCAACTTTTCGACCAATTTCCGTTAATCTTTTGTCAGCATTGTCGTGACGCAAAAGTAAACGATACTCTGATCGACTGGAAAGTAAGCGATATGGTTCTTCGGTTCCTTTCGTGACAAGGTCATCAATCATGACGCCAATATAGGCTTCATCACGTTTAAGAATTAAAGGTTCGACATCGTTAATTTTTAAAACCGCATTAATTCCGGCTAAAAGTCCAAGACCAGCAGCTTCTTCATAGCCACTCGTGCCAATGATTTGTCCAGCACAATATAAGTTATTCCATTTTTTTAACTCTAATGTTGGTTTAAGTTCAAGCGGATCAATGGCGTCATATTCAATAGCGTAGGCATACTTTAGGATCACGGCATTTTCAAGTCCTTTTAGACTTCGCACCATCTTATCTTGCACTTCAATTGGCATCGAAGTACTAAAACCTTGAAGATACATTGAATCAGTTAAACGTGATTCTGGTTCGATGAATAATTGATGGCGTTCTTTATCGGCAAAGCGGACAATTTTATCTTCAATACTGGGACAATATCTTGCTCCGGTACCATGAACAAATCCACCATACATTGCTGATTCATGTAAATGTAAGTTAATTAATTTATGCGTTTCGGGTTCGGTATAGATTAAATGACAAACAATTTGCTCTTCAAGCGTTATATAACGATCCGTCATATATGAAAAATTAAGGTAACCGGCCATCCCTTTTTCAACTTGCATTTTTGAATAATCAATGGAGTCACTTTTAATCCGTTGGGGGGTTCCGGTTTTAAGCCTAAAGAGATTTAAACCCATTTTTGCAAGGTATGGCGATAATCCTTTGGAGTTTTTTTCACCTTCAGGACCTTCATCTTTAACCGAATGACCAACAAGAATAGTACTTTCCATGTAGGTGCCAGTCGTCAAAACTACCGCTTTAGAATGGATTTCTATTCCATCATTTAAAAGAACACCATGAACACTATCTTCATCATGTAATAGTGCGGTAACCATCGCTTCTTTAACTTCCAAATTCGGAGTATTTAAAATAACACTTTGTACATGTTTAGGGTATCCAATTTTATCTTCTTGTGCTCTTAAACATTGGACTCCTGGTCCTTTGCTTGTATTAAGCATCTTAATTTGTAAAGGATCATGATCGGCAAAAAGACCCATCATCCCTCCTAAAGCATCAATTTCCCGGACCACAATTCCTTTAGCGCTTCCGCCAATATTTGGATTACAAGGCATGTTAGCAATTTTCTTAATGTTCAAGGTTAAAAGAAGGGTATTTTTACCCATGTGGGCACTAGCCATGGCGGCTTCTACTCCGGCGTGTCCTCCTCCTACAACAATAACATCATAGGAATTTATCATTAACCGAGTGATCCTTCCATATCAAGCTTAATTAACCGGTTCAATTCAACCGCATATTCCATTGGTAATTCACGAGAGAATGGTTCAATAAAGCCCATAATAATCATTTGCGTTGCATCTTCTTCCGTGAGTCCTCTACTCATTAAGTAGAATAATTGTTCTTCACTAATCTTACTAACCGTTGCTTCGTGTTCAATAAAGGATTGATTATTATGCATTTCATTTGTCGGAATCGTATCACTTTTGGAAATTCCATCTAAAATTAACGTGTCACATTCAATGTGGGTTTGTGAGTTAATTGCGTCTTTAGTATGACGAACTAAGCCCCGATAATTGGCCATTCCCCCACTATGAACGACTGATTTAGAAATAATTGTACTCGAAGTATTTGGGGCGAGGTGAATCATTCTCGCGCCGGCATCTTGATGTTGACCTTTACCGGCAACCGCAATCGAAATAGTCGTGCCACGGGCACCTTCACCGCGTAAAATACAGGCGGGATATTTCATATTAACAAAACTACCGATATTGCCATCAATCCATTCCATTTGTCCGTTTTCCCAAACATCAGCCCTTTTAGTAACTAAATTTGCAATATTATTGGACCAGTTTTGAATGGTAGTATAGCGACATTTTGCGTCTTTATGTATAATAATTTCGACGATTGCAGCGTGTAAGGAGTCTTCACTATAAACTGGAGCCGTACATCCTTCAACGTAATGAACCATTGCTCCTTCATCAACAATAATTAAAGTTCTTTCAAATTGCCCCATTTTCACGGCATTAATGCGGAAATAACTTTGAAGGGGTTTTTCAAGTCTTACACCTTTTGGCACATAAATAAAAGATCCACCGCTCCACACTGCACCATTAAGAGCAGCATATTTGTTATCAGTGTATTTCACCACCGAATTAAAATATTTTTTAAATAACTCAGGATGTCTTTTAAGTGCTTCATCCGTTGATAAAAAGATGACACCTTTTTCTTCAAATTCTTGAATCATGTTATGATAGACAACTTCACTATCATACTGGGTAGCAACACCGGCTAAAAAGTCGCGTTCAGCTTCAGGAATACCGAGTTTTTCAAAAGTATTCTTAATTTGTTCAGGTACTTCGTCCCAACTTCGAGTTTCTCCTGATACTACACGGTTAAAGTAAGTATAAGAATCAAAGTCAATTGATGATAAATCTGGACCAAATGATGGGTTTTTCATAAGTAAAAAGGCTTTGAGCGCCTTTAAGCGAAACTCTAACATCCATTCTGGTTCATTTTTATATGCACTAATTTGGCGGACAACTTCCTCATTTAAGCCAATACCAGTATCGGCAATTGATGTATGTTCATCGGCAAACCCATATTCATAGGCGCCAAACTGTAATTTGTCTTTTTCAGCCATAACTATTTTTCTCCTTCTTTATATTTAAGGATTAGTTCCTTTGCTCCGTCCCAGCCAATCGTGGCACAACGGATTCGACTTGGTTGTTTCATTGTATTCATAAACACAATCGCTTCATCAAGCATGTCGGCATCATATTGCTCAGCATTAAGCATCTTGTGGTATTCATTAATAATTTCAAGGACTTTTTCAATATTCATTCCTTCAATCATTTCAAGAAGGATTGAGGTTGATGCAATTGATATGGTGCAACCAAATCCATCAAAATATCCGACCTTAACAACGCCGTCTACCACTTTTAAATATAGGGTTATATCATCAATACAACCCGTCGAATTAAGGTGGATTTGCATAAATTCATCCGCATTTTGCGGGGTTTCTTTATGATATGGGTTTTCATAATGCGCCAAGATGGTGGCACGCATTAGGTCACGATTAAAAGTATGCATCAAGAAAATCCTCCGCTGTTTTAGCGGCATTAATGAACGCATCAATGTCTTCCTTTGTCGTATATAGATAAATACTTGCCCGTACTGTCGCCATTTCATGGAGATGATTTTTTAGGAGTTTGGCACAATGTTGTCCACTTCTTAGAGCAATATTTTTGCTACTAAAGTAAGTGGCGGCATCTTGCGAATGGACCCCACGAACATTAAAAGTAATAATACCGGTTGGCGCATCTTCATTATAAATAATGATATGGTCAAGTTTCCTCAACTCATTAAGGGCATATTTTTTTAAGGTTAGTTCATGGGCAGCAATATTTTCAAGACCTATCTTTTGTAAGTAAATAATTGCACTATGTAAGCCATAGATTGCTTCAATGTTTAAGGTCCCGGCTTCAAATTTCCGCGGTGCTTTAAAGATATCAACTTTTCCGTCAGTCGTATAAGAAGCGTTCATTCCACCTCCACTGAAAAATGGATCCATGACTGCTAAGAGTTCTTTTTTACCATAAAGTACACCTATGCCGGTCGGGGCAAGCATCTTATGGCCGCTAAAAGCAAAGAAATCAATGTCTAAATCTTGAACATCAATCTTTAAATGTGGCGCACTTTGCGCACCATCAACAACAATCACACTTCCGTTTTCATGAATAACTTTAGCAATTGACTTTATTTCATTGATGTATCCAAGCACATTACTTATATGGGTAACAGCAACAATCTTAGTGCGTGGGGTTAAATGTTTTTTAACAATTTCAGGGGTAATTAAACCTTTATCATCAAGTGGCATGAATACGACTTTCGCGCCAGTAACTTTAGCAACATCAAACCACGGTAAAGTGTTAGAGGCATGTTCTGCAATCGATAAAAGAATTTCATCACCTGGCTTCAATACTTTTTTTCCATAACTTTGCGCCACTAGATTCAAAGACATGGTTGTGCCATGCGTGAAAATGATTTCATCTTCTTCTTTGGCGTTTAGAAATTTTTGCACTAATAAACGCGTATCATCAACTCTTTTGTCAACAACATAAGCATCATGATAATCACCACGTCCACTATTTGCGGTTTCCTTACTTAAATACTTAGTAACACTATCGATGACACTTTGTGGTTTATATGTCGTCGCGGCATTATCTAAATAAATCGTTTTCGAGTTTTGGAAAACCGGAAAATCTTTACGGATTTTATAAACATCGTACATTAGATAACTCCTTCAAGTTGCGCAATAAACTTTTCCTTGAGTTCTTCATCGTCAATATAATTAATAATTGGTAATAAATACCCTTTAGTAATAAGTTGTTTGGCTTCTAATTCAGTAAGACCGCGTGAATTTAAATAATATAAATGTTCAGCATTAACGCGGCCAACTGTTGCGGCGTGGCTCGCGGCAATGACATCATTATGATAAATATTCAAGATTGGATCAGCTTGGGCAGTACTTCCTTCATCGAAAACAATAATACGAGCCGTTTGATGCGTTTCCGCACCTTTAACTGCTTCATATATTGTTGAATCACCAGTGAAAATAAGAGTCGATTGATCAAGAACAACCCCATAATTATGCATATCTGCAAAGGACTTATCGGCAAAATGTGAAAAGGAAATCTTAAATACTTTTTTATCATTATTTTGTGAATAACTTGATAAATGCCAGTTTGCTTTAGCACCTTTACCCAGGAGTTTTGTTTCAATATTTAAAGCACGATTTCCCGCACTAAAATCAGGAACAATAAGGTCAATTTCCGCCCCTTCTTGAAGATGAATTTCGCGACTTGTTTTCACGTCTTCATTTTCACAAACAAAGATGATTTTCCCGCGAGTGTAAGGGGCTATGTTATAAACAATTAAAGGGCTTTTTGTACGTAAAACAATGACAAAATCAACGTCTTTTTGTGATTTTAGTGTAATATTAGTAATATCAGAAGGTAAATCTTTCTCATCAAAAACATGGTAAAAAAGATCATTATTTTCAATTAATAAAACATCTTTTTTGATGTGTTTTTCACTTACTTTTAAGATGTTAAAGTTACTCATTTTTTCGTGCCTTCATTAACAGCGCAGACTTCTAAAACAACCGGGCGACTGTCTTCCCGTTCAATGCTAATATTGTGTTCAATTTGGATCCATTCATAACCTTCTTGATCAATCCGGTTAATGACTTCCATACCACCTTCAATGGCCACCCGACCATTAATCATGACGACTGCTCTTGTCGGATTAATTAAATCATATAATCGAGCGTAGTGACTAATAACTAAAAATGAACGTTTATCGCTTTTTTCTTTATTGATTTGGTTGGCCACAATCTTAATGCCATCAACGTCTAATCCCGAGTCAATTTCATCTAACATTGCAAGTTCCGGGTTTAAAAGTTTCATTTGCATAATTTCATGACGTTTCTTTTCGCCACCTGAAAAGCCTTCATTAAGACTCCGATTAGCAAGATCAAGCGGCATTTGCATTTCTTTACTTGCCTTATCAAGGACTCTGAATAATTCAATTGGCTTAATTGGTTTTTCGCGTTTGGCGTTGATCGCTGCACGAATGAAGTCACTAATAATAACGCCTGGTACTTCACTTGGGTTTTGCATTGCTAAGAAAAGACCTGTCCGGGCTCTTTCATCAACGCTCATACTTAACACATCTTCACCTTTGTAATATATTTCACCAGCGGTGACGGTGTAATTTGGATGACCCATAATTACTGAAAGTAAAGTTGACTTACCATGACCATTCGGACCAAGTAAAGCGACTACTTCCCCACTGTTAACAGTGAGATTAACACCACGCAATATTTCAACATCGTTGACTTTAGCGTGTAAATTCTTAATTTCTAGTATAACCATATAAAAAACTCTCTTTCCATAGTTCCGTCTATAACAATACCTTAAAAAGCAATAAAAATAAACTGTTTTACTAACCTATTTTTATATAAAAATAAGGAAAGCACTAAATTAGGAGCATTTTTGCATATTTTTGTTGAATTGGGTGTAAGTTAAGTATAGAATATAAAAGCATATTATTAGGAGGTATAGCATTATATGAGAAAACCAAGACACATTATTGCTGGTTTTGCCCTTACTGCGCTCGCCCTTGTTGGTTGTAGCAAAGATTTAGTGGCCGATAAAGAAGGCAATATTGTGACGGTGACAATCGATGGTAACCCAGTTAAAATAACCGCAGGTGGTATGTTTGATGATTATCTTACAACCCCCACAGGATTAAAGGATTATTACGACGCCGTCTACCAAGTTGTGGTTCGTGCTCTCTTCGCCAAAGATGAGCAAAGCGCAAAACGAACCGAAATCTATGATAAAGCCGTATTACGTGTTAACGAAGTAAAAGATAACGCGAAGAATGCTGCAAAAAGTGGTGGCAACTACGACGATGAGTTAAAGAAAATCTTAGATACTCAAAAAGTCGAAACCGTAAAAGAACTTGAAGAAAAGTTCGCTTACGAAGAAATGCAAAAAGAACTCAAAACCCAATTCTTTGATGGCGGATCAGGCGCATGGATCCAAAATGCAATGAAAGAATTAATTGAAGGTGAAAGAGATGCTAGTGGCAATCTTGTTTTAGATGAAAACAGCAATCCGGTCTATGAAGGTTATTTAAATAATAAACTTCCATACCATGTCCGTCACTTACTTGTTAAAGTCGGCGCCGAACACGGTAAATTCGTTACGGGTAAAATCTCTAAAGATGACGCCAATAAATTAAGTAGCGTTATCACCGCCCTTGTTGAACAACAAGATACATTTGGCTTACTTGCCAACCGCTTCTCAGAAGACGAAGGCAGTGCCGCCCAATTTGGTGACTTAGGCATTATGTCCAACAGCACCGGCTATGTTAATGAATTCAAGTTAGGCGTGTACGCGTATGACGCGTTATATAACCAAGACGCCGCTTTAACCGTTGATGATAAAGCCAAACTCAAAATCCCTGCCGCTGCAGCAACTTCACTTACAACCTTAGGCTTAGGTGAAATTCCATATGGCGCGGCTTTAAAACTCGCTGAAGTTCGCGAAATCGAAAAATCCGATGCCGGTAAAGAAGTTAATGAAGGTAATACCCTCTTCTTCCCCCGCAACATCATTTTCAATAAGTACTTCAACAAACACAACATTAGCGTTATTACGCCAAATGATGTCGCTGATGCTGACGAAGTTGGTACACCAAACGCAACCTTTGCAGCCTTAAAAGGTTTCCAAAGTGTTCCAGAACTTGGTGGCAAAACCGTCCTAACCGATGAAAAAGGTAATGTCGTCTTAGTCGTCCGTGCTGGAGCAGCCGGAAGTTACGAAGGCATCCACTTCATCGTTATTGAAAGAAGCGCAATCCAAGAAACAGTTGGCGGTGTGTCCTTAAAAGACTACTACACAATTGAAACTCCGGGAACTGCTGCTTTCCCAAAAGGCACCGATGGTAAAGATTTAGACACCTTTGTCAACTTCTTACAACTCGATGCTATCGGCACCAAAGAAAGAGTCGACAAAATTAAAAATGAAGTTAAAGCCTTCGATCCAACCATCGATGACCGTATCTTCCAAAAATTAGTCGATATCTTAAATGTCAAATTCCATGACGCTGAATTACAAAAAGCGCTTGATACTTATTTAAGTAATCAATACAATGCTTCACTATTCACCCAAGACTCAAGTCTTCACCAATTATGGGGCGAATGGATTGAATACTTAGATCAACAACAACTTGCACGGACCGAACGTTTAGTACCAGAATCATATATTGCGGATTTCCGCAATGGTACCGACTTTGATTGGTCCACGAGATAAGACGGAGGAGGTAAAAATATGAAAAAGAAATTATTTGTTAGTCTAGCCGCTGCCGCTTTACTACTTACCGGCTGTGATAAAATCAGTGCCCAACCAGTTGATATTGAAAAAACCGTTTTAGTCGATGAATTAAGTGATATTGTTAACAATACCTTAAAAAACATTTACAAAAACTATCACGATTCTGCAAACTTTAAACAATACGTCCTTGACGAAGTGTTACTTACCATCGCCGAAAAAGAATTCACCCCTTATAGTGAATTAGCCGCAACTGATCCATTCAAACTTGCGGTCGACAAACGTGCCAAAGAAAAATTCTACAGCGAAATCACCAGCGGAAGTTATACTTACCGCAGTGTCTTCGATGAAAAGAAATTCGTCGTTGAACGCGTTTACCGGGCGGAAAATAGTTACATTGTTGACGCTGCTGGTGCAGCAGTGGACATTGGCGCACTTGACGCTGTAGCCACTGGCTTCTATAAAGAAGGCATCTTCTTACCAACCGTCACTAAAGATAACTTTGATGACCCAACCTTCAAATTAGTCCACTTTGATTACTATAAACACTATATTGAAGAAAAATATGTTGATGTTATTTACCGCGAAAAACTCGTGGAAAAATACGTCCAAAATGAACAAAAATCAACTTTAGGCCGTAACTACGCCCGTGAAGTTGAATATGTTGCAATTGCCAACAACTCCAAACACCCAACCGCCGCAAGCGCGCTCGTTAACGCCTTTATCGATCAAAACATCTTAGGGACCAACGATGCCGATTTAAATATCTTAGCGAATGCCTGGCGTGGGGTTGAAGATGACTTCATTGGTAACGAAGCCGCGCTTCTTACCGCAACTGGCATTAAAGATTCCACAAAAGACCACACATTATATGGTGATATCTTAAGTGACTTTGCTAAAATTAACGCCAACCCAGAATTAACTGATGCCACCATTGAAGAACGCTTCACTGGCAGCGGCAAATATGCGAAAGAAGTCGGTTTAGAAATTGAAAAGACTGAAGTTCGTAAACAAAAATTTGTCACCTCTGACTGGGGCATTAAAAATGGTGGACTTAGCACCTTACCAGAAGCCATCCGTTCCCGCTTATTCAACATTGGTACTGCCAATGGTGTTGACTTCGTTAAAGATGATCTTGGCGTCCTTGCTGATGCCGGTAAATGGACTGATGATGCAACCCGTTTAGCAAACACCTTCGTGCGGAACATTGGTGGCGACTATTACCTCGTGCCAAAAACCTACGAAAAAGGTAATAACCGTAACTTCCTCTTCTTTGAAAACGACACCTTCTACATTGTCAAAGTTAAAGAAGCTGTGAACACCGCTAAACTCGCCGAAAAAGATGCCGATAGTAATAGTTATGAAAACTTCAAAACCGCGGAAGAAATTACCGCTATCGTTGATGAAGTTACCTATCACTTAAGTCAACTTGAAGCAACCAAAACCAACGCCTTAAACTTCTATATGAAAGACTTAACAGTCGTCTTCCATGATGAAGATGTCAAAAACTTCTTCGTGGAAAAATTCCCAGAAATCTTCGGGGAAGATAAAAAATAAATCTACCTCCTAAGGTGAATAACCGCAGCACTTCGGTGTTGCGGTTTTTTGTTTCCTTCTTTTGCTATAATAGATATATAGATACGGCATAAAGGAGAAAATATTATTATGGCAAACGATTGTGTATTCTGTAAAATAGTCGAACGGAAAATTCCGGCTTCCCTTGTGTATGAAGATGATAGTGTGATGGCCTTTTTAGATATCGCCCCGACCGCGCCTGGTCATACCTTAGTCATTCCTAAAGATCATCACGAAACCTTCCTTGGCACGCCAAAAGATACAATGCATAAAGTGCTCGATGTTGCGCAACGCATTGGTCAAGTGCAAATGAAAAAACTAGGAGCGCTAGGCGTTAATATATTAATTAATAATTATCCACCCGCTGGGCAAAGTGTCCCCCACTTCCATGTTCACGTTATTCCGCGCTATGGAAAAACCGATGGCTTACAAATTGCAATGGTTACCCATTTAGACGGGAACCTCAACTTACCATCGGTTGTTGAAAAGATTAAATCTGGTCTTTAATTATTTCTTTGGTTTATAAAAACTACTTTGATCAATAGCCCAAATCCGGTCCGTGAATTCACCTTCATTTGTGACGGCAAGGGCTTTTTCTACAAGTTTCATTTTGGCATCTAAATCATCAAGCATACTTACTAATAGCGCTTCTTTAAGCATCGGTGTTACCGGTGATCCATATTCCATCTTTCCGTGGTGACTTAAGACAACGTGACTTAAAAGCGTTGGTGATTCATCCTTAATGCCTAAGGCTTCACTTACTTTAAGTAATTCAGCATTTAAGAGGGAAATATGCCCAATTAGTTTTCCTTCGACAGTATATGTAGTAAGCACCGGACCGCTTAATTCAATTGTTTTACCTAGGTCATGAATTAAGATGCCTCCAATTACTAAATCACGGTTAATAAGCCAATTTCCATTATAAAGTTCTTGATAATAGCTAATGATACGGTCGGCAAGATTAGCAAGCGTTAAAGTGTGTTCGAGTAGGCCATGGGTATATTCATGATGCAAACGACTTGCCGCGGGATATGTAATAAAAGCGTGATAACGGTCATTAATTAATTTATTGACAATTTTGCTAATACTTGGATGGGTCAGTGATTTTAAAAGCCGATCAAGTTCTGCTTTTAATGTTTCTAATTTAACTGGGCTAACAATCGTAAACTCTTCAATTTTGACGTCTTTTGCGCTTAGTTCTTCGGCCGTTAGGACTTTTAGTTGTAAATTGCTCCGATATTCAATGACATCAGCGACAACTTTAACAAACGTCCCTTGTTTAAAAGTTTCAAGGTGGACATCACTTGCGTCCCATACCCGGGCTTCAATTTGTCCGGTGTTATCTTGTAAGGTTACGGTTAAATATAATTGTCCGCTGTTTGATGTCCCTTTCGTGACATTAGTAACAAGGTAATTTTCAATAACTCGAATTCCTTCATTTAGTTCTTTAATCTTCATTTATTTGCTCCTTCAATATTAGCGTTATTTTATGATGCGGATAACCCGCTTTACTTAATTTATTATACACTACTTTTATGTCATTTTTACCTTTACGCCGTTCACTTTTCATAACTAATTCGTAGTATATTTCGATATTTTTATCTTCATCAATATAATCTTCAAGTTTAAAATGACTTAAAGCCTCATTGATGTTTTCACTAAGATAACCATCGTTATATAGCTTTTGATTAATTTTTAGACTCGCGGCCTTTAATGATTCTTTGTGATATCTTTTAATTAGTTTTGGTATTTTCTTCATGAGTTCTTCAACTTCAAAGGCGGGAATTGCGCTTATTACATCTTCAATGGTGTGATAATTAATACCCCGTCTTTTAAGTTCATTAATAATTGCCTTTTTGGAAGCACCTTTAACATTAATTAAATATTGTACTTTCTCTTTGGCGTAATTTAAGTCATCGAGTAACTTAAAGTCTTGCAGTTTCTTAATAATTTCTTTAATTACTTCTTCATCAACTGCTCTTTTTCGAAGTTTTTCTTTGATTTCAAAAGCGGTATAGGCCATTCTTGATAAAAGTTTTATTGCATAGTTTAAGTGGAGCGTATTGGCTTCATAATGTTTAATTTCTTTTAATGTTTGTTTTGAAATTTCTTTTCCAACATAAAGAAAAAACTCATTTTTCGTATTTATGCTTATATTTAACTCTTCTTCATTATCAAAAAAGAGGATAATCGCCTTTTTTGTTACTTTTATATCAATAATTTTTATCATTTACCAACTGTTGCGAAGCGCTCTTTCATAGACGTGGAGACAACGGGCAACGAATCGTTCATTACTATATTCATCAACAATTTCGTTAGCGTAATCTTTTATTGCGCGAATTTCTTTTTGGTTTAGGGCGCGTATTTTATCAACCATCGTTCCAAAATCTTCTTCACTATTAAAGAAATACCCACTTTCGCCGTTTTTTATTACATTAACGAGGCCTTCATCAAACCGACATAACAAAATCCGTTCCGCGGCCATCGCTTCCATGAAGGTAAGACCCTGGGTTTCACTGATTGAGGCGCTGACAAATATTTCCCCTAAATGGTAATATTTTCCAATATCTTCAGGGAGGACTTTTCCGACAAAATGGACATCGTCTTTTATCCCAAGTTTCGTTGCATATTCTTCTAATTCCGGGATTGCCGGACCACCGCCCACGATGACTAATTTCGTACCATGCTTTTCATTATTTAAAATATATTTGGCGTATCCCGCAATAATAACATCAATACTTTTTTCTTTGGCAACGCGTCCCACATAAACAAGATTATAGGTTTGATCAAGATTATGTTCTTTGGCATAGTTACGTAAAAATTCTTCATTATCTTTATTGGCTTTAAATTTGGAAAAATCAACTCCAGTCGGAATTATATTAATATAGCGATTTACGCCGTATTCCCGAAGTGATACTTTTGTCTTTTCACTTGGCGATATAAATTCATCAGCACTTTCAGCTTGCCACCGGCTAAAACGGCGAATAATACTTTTCGCAAATGTTTCCATCCGCCCTTTCGTCGCATAATATGTGTAATCTTCATACATTGTGTGATAGGTGTAAACATAAGGTATTTTTTCAGTACGGGCAAAGCCTTTACCAAAAATACCCATTCCCGCTTCACTTTGAATGTGCACAACATCAATCTTTAACTTTCTAAGAATGCGCCATGCTTTCGTATTCGGGGCGGCAAAATGATAACCATAAAGATTTTTCATTTCAACTCCAGGAATGCGTAAGACGTTATCTTTAAACACTACTTCTTTCGAAAAAGGATTGGAAGTGACGACAAAACATTGATGTCCTTTTTCATTTAAGGCTTTAAAAAGATTGTAGGTTGAAACGGCAACCCCGTTGGTGTCGGGAACAAAGGTATCACTAAACATGGCAATCCGCATTAGTGATCATCCCCCTCGTCATTTTTCGTCTTTTTCTTCGGAGTTAGACGGCGTTGAATTTCACGGATCGATAATTGACTTGTTTGATATAAGGTTGCGCTAGTCCGATCCCGTTCTTCAAAGGTAAGACTTTTAACTTGATCAAAGGTTTGAATATTCCCTGATTGATCGACAATTTCTTCCATACTTGAACGGTAGAAGGCGGTCACTAGTCCACCTACTAATAAGTTTGCGTAGAAAGTGCTAGTCCGCCATACAATCTGCACAGCTTTTGTAAAGGCACCATCATTTAAAAAGACGGGTCCAAAGATTACTTCAAAGAAATATTCAGCAAACCCGGCCGCCCCTGGAATCGGGATAAAGCCAGTAATCATCGATAAAAAGCTTGATTTCGTAATCGTTTCCCAGAAATTAATTGTTTCATAAAGGGTCGGATTAAGCATTAAGGCGACAAAGTATGTAATGGCATAAGTAATAATAAACTTGGCGAGAAAGAGTAATAAGATTAAAATAGACGCCGGAAAGTTTGAACTTAACCGCCGTAATTCAACCCGAAAGTTTTCGGTACTCACAAATAGTTTTGCTTTCCGTTCTTCCGGTTTTTTAACGATCCGCATTTTCGCAAGAATATCGACGCCTTTATTAATAAAGAAGTTATGGGCTTTCTTAGAATATGAAAGTAAAAATAGTCCAACAATCGTAACTAAGTTAATAATAAACCCGACTAGGGATAACACCCAAATCGGAAACTTTACATCAAAGATTGTAATGGGGGCAAGGCGTGCAAAGTCCCCAAGATTTAAAAGAATTGAAAAACCGCCAAAGAGGACAAGGACGATTTGATACAAAATAAAATGCATGACCATAATCGATGCCCCAATTGATAAAGGGACCCCTTGGTTTGCGAAAGTCTTAACTTGGGCAAATTGTCCGCCGGTGGAACTAGGAGTAATATCATTATAAAATTGCCCAACTAATCCGTTTGCGACCCCGCGGTGAAACTTGTATGTCGTCGTATATAATCGTGCAAAAATGAAAAGCACCAATCCTTCAATTAAAAAGCGTCCAGCAATTAAGGCGGCAATAATTAATATCATCCGATAGTCCGGCGTTGTAGTCGCTCCGCTAAAAACATCAATAACCGCTGGTAAGTCGTTCCATAGCGAAAAAATAGTATAAGTAAAGGTAATTAATAAAATAACAATGATATTAATTAAATATTTACGATCACTTTTTTGGCGCTTAACGACTTTTAAGGTTTCAGTTGTTTTCTTGGTCTCTTCATTCATGGCATTAATTATATCATGATTAAAGGGGCTATACGCCCCTTACTTAACCTTTCTTTTGTCTTTCTTCAGAAACCGGGCTAGGCCCCGAAGCGGCTTACCGTTAATTAATAAGAGGAGGGCATCACGTTTATTTTCACTTACCGCTCCAGAACTTAAGGCTACCATTGAGCGGAACGGTAATTCTTTGATACTTTCTTGTGCCATTCTTTTGAGTACCGGATCATCGCCAGCCATTTTCCCGGCGACATTTATCATGATATTATGAACTGTTCTTCCCCACCAGTAATCAGTGACATCGCTTATATTTCCTTCAAGCGTAAAAGGTCTTTTCCGATTAGCAAACACTAACGGTAATGGTTCACCATAAAGCGTCGTAAAATCATTAATAGTCGGTTTAAATGGGGTGCGACTATAATAGACGGAATTTAATTCTTTATATGCTTTTAAGTGTTCTAAATTTTCGCCATCTTCAATGGAGATGAAAAACATATTCTCGGCTTTACTAACATCAATACCAACATAAACACTATAATCAATGTTTTCTAACACCCATTTCTTTTGGATCGGATCATAGGCTTTTAAATCATCTTTCGTAAAGGTGATACTAACTTTTTTCTTTTCGCCCGGTTCAAGTTCAACTTTGGTAAATCCTTTAAGTTCTTTGCGCGGACTAAATAGTTTAGAAAATTCCCTGCCAATATAGACACCGATTACTTCAGCCCCTTTTAAGTGACCAATATTCGTGACATTGAGGGTTACTTTGTATTTATCGCCTTTTGTTTCAATATCGTAATCACTACATTTAAACTGGGTATAACTTAAACCATAACCAAAGGGGAAAAGTACTTGTTCATTGAAGGTATCATAATAGCGGTAGCCGACATAAAGTGATTCAAGATAAGGCACATTTAAATCACTGGTCAGGAATGATTCGCCGGGGATACTTTTTAAGAGACTTAAAGGATAGGTCTCACTTAGTTTTCCTGATGGCGTTACATTACCAAACACTAAATTATATGTTCCGCTTCCGGTTGCACTTCCGCCAAGATGGGTTAATAAAACGCCTTTAACATCGTTTAACCATGGCATCGTAACTGGTGAACCAGTTGACAATATAACAATAATCTTTTTATTGACTTTACTTAATTCACTAATTAATTCATTGTGACTTGGTGGTAACGCCAAAGTTTGGCGGTCATAACCTTCAACTTCATATGATTCAGGAAGACCGGCACATATTAAAACAACGTCAGCAGTTTTGGCAATTTCGACCGCCTCTTTAATTAACAAAGTATTAACGGCCACTTCATGTTCTTTGTACCCGTCTGCGTAAACAAAGTTCACGTTTTCATTTACAAAAGCATCATAAAGGCTAACAAGTTTATAAGGATTAATCCGGCTTGAACCACTACCTTGATAACGTGGAGTTTTGGCAAAGTTACCAATAAGCGCGACATTAACGTTTTTATTAAGTGGGAGAATATTATCATCGTTTTTCAGCAAAACCGCGCTCTTTTCAACGATTTCACTAGCGATTTGCAAGTTTTTATCATAATCACACTTGATTTCTTTGTGGGGATTATCACGTTTATTAATCATAAGACGTAAAAGAGGCGTAATCATTTCATTAACCTTTTCTTCAGTGAGCACTCCACTTTTTAGGGCATCTTCTAATTCTTTGGTATTTTGATAGCCACCCGGCATTTCAAGATTTAGACCCGTATTAACGCTATCGACAATTTTAACAACCGCGCCCCAGTCACTCATCACTAGGCCATCAAACTTCGCATTATGCCGTAATTTTTCGGTCAATAAGCGATGACTACGGCTTGCGTGCATGCCGTTTACTCGGTTATAACTACACATTACAGCCCACGGTTTAACGTCTTTGATGACATCATGGAACGCCTTTAAATATAATTCCTCTAATGCTCTTTCATCGACAATAGCATTGGTGGTGAATCGTTCTTTCTCTTGGTTATTGACAGCATAGTGTTTGATTGTTGCGCCGACACCTTTACTTTGAAGCCCTTTGACAAGTGCTCCACCAAGTTTGGCGGTGACATGGGGATCTTCACTAAAATATTCAAAGTTTCGACCACATAACGGACTCCGTTTAATGTTTAAACCTGGTCCTAGTAAAATATCTACCCCTTGGTCAATACATTCATTGGCTAGGGTTTGCCCCATTTTATAAATTAGGTCAGGATCAAAAGTGCTCGCAAGGGCGGTTGTCGTCGGGTAAGCTGTCGCTTTATATGATGATTCAATTATCCCAGTTCCTTCATTGGCTTTTGGTTTACGCACACCGAAGGGTCCATCATTCATGACAATATGCGGTAAATCAGTGTTTGGAACAGTAACGGACTCCCAAAAGTTTGCCCCAGTTAATAATTTAATTTTCTCCGCCAAGGGAATAGTTTCTAATAGTTTTTTTACTTCTTCATTACTCATACTTTGTCTCCTTTATAAAGTGATCGATCATTGCGATAATCTTTTCATCATTTTGGACGGCCAGGTTAAAATCAAAGTTCATGATTTCGTTATGTAGTGCTTCTTTATCTTTCGCCCGACGATAGGCTTTCATATTGGCTTGAAGTTTTCGTAATTCAGTTTCACTTTCATTAGTTAAATAAGCATTATGGTATCGGTCTTTTTCAAAATGAAACTTCACTCGCTTATGGATGTCACTTTGGAGCACAAGACTTGAAATAAAGGGCGTAAAAGGAATTGATTCATCCTTTTCACCATGAATAAATAAATGGGGCACCGGTGTATCTTTAATACATTTTCGTGTCGTGCAAAAAGCAAGTTGCCCATATTTAAAATAATTAAGCATGTTGTTAATTGGAATGAAAATAAAGGGTGCTCTCGTCGTTATTTTATAAAATAATGGGAAATCGGTGACACTATTTAAAGCGACAACTTTAATAATCTTCTTATCTTTATTCATTGGATATAGGTTTGTCGCTACAAACCCGCCCCAGGAATGACCAATAAGGATCATCGGCCGGTCTTTATAGTCATCAAGAGTTTTAATATAGGCTAAGAAATCATGGCCATCGGCAAGTGCTTGTAAAGTATTAGGAATCTTTTTTCCTTCACTTAAGTCACACCCTGTGTAATCAAAAGTTAATATAGGATAACCGACTTTATTCACTAAATCATTAATTAAGGTTGTATAGGCTTGGTGCCCAGCGCCAAAACCATGGAAAAAGACCATAATTGCATTATTTTTCGTATTTGCGTTATGATAGATAAAACCGTTTAATGTCGTTCCTTTTTTATTTTTAAATGATAATGGGGTTGCGATTAATCCATCATAATCTTCGGCCGTAAAATACTTTAACATGGGGTTTTTATCAGTCCTTCGTCCAATTGACTTATTGATGATTCCATATAGTAAAAATGAGTATATGATAAGTGCTAATACATAAACACCAATTATTATCAAAATTATTTGCCAAGCATCCATAGTTAAACCTCTTTACATTTCTCATTATACATTATAGTATAATGTTTGAGCTTTACATATCACAAGCGGAGGATCCCACGATGGAAATAGTAAAAAAAGAGGAACTTTTAGAAAATGAAGTTCCGACCAAGAAAAAGAAAAGACGCCAAACAATCGGTGAAGAAATTGCCAATGCCGTAAGTCACTGTGTCATGGCCGTTTTTGGTCTTGTCGCTTTAGTGTTATTACTGGTGAAGCAAAATTCACCACGCGGTTTAGCCGGCGCACTTATTTTTGGCTTAGCAATATTTATCTTATACACAATGTCAACTTTATATCATTCCCTTAGTTTTACAAAAGCAAAAGGGGTTTTTAAACGCTTTGATCATTTATCAATCTTTATCTTAATCGGCGGAACTTTTGCGCCAGCACTTCTCCTTTTGCCATCACTCCAAGTCCCCTTCTTTGGGATGGGTTGGATTGAAAAAGGCATTGCCTTATTAACTATTCAATGGGTAGTTATTGCTTTAGGAATTGTTTTTAAATCAATCTGGGTTTATAAATTCCAAGCCTTCCACTTTGTTATCTATTTAATCTTAGGTTGGTCAGCCTTATTCTTTATTAAAGAACTTTACACTGATAGTGTCCCGGCATTTTGGCTTATTCTCGCCGGCGGGGTTGCTTATTCAGTGGGCACCATTTTCTATGCTTTAAGCCATAAAGTAAAGTACTTCCATTTTGTCTGGCATTTATGGGTCAACATCGGCACAATCTTACAATTCCTTGCTATTTATTTATTCTTAATTAATCTTTCTTAAATAGATTTCATTCTTTCAAAAATAAAAAAGACCCTATAAACGGGTTTTCTTTTTTTGGTGTCTCTGTTTACAACAAAGGTAGTTGTTTTCTGGTCATTAAAGCGATAACTACTAGTTAAAGTCCTTTAATCGGTAATTGTGAGTAACCAGTGGTAACTGTTGGTAAATAAGGTCATTTACATAACTGCTAGTTTAATGGCATTTATGGGTAAATCTCGGTAAAGTTGGGTAAACGAATATTTTTTTCGAAAGAATTATTAAGTATAATTATTATTTACGGTATTTTGATTGTATACCTGATAAATTACTTTAGTTTTTTTCATCCCATTAACATTTTATTCTATTTATCGGGCTCTCCCAAATAAAGATATGGGTCTAATAAATATCTTTGATGATACTGTGGATATTTAATCATGAGGTTTTCATATAATTTTTCTTTAAACTTAACTTCAATGTTGTATTTAGTAAGATGCCTTTCAATAAAACTGATCTTATTGTATGACATGAATACCTCATCACCGATGATAATGACATTGTCATATAATATAAACGTCCCCTTTTGAAACATCATTCTATCGTTGGTTGGTTTATTTATTAAATGTATTGTGCTACTTATTGTGCCTACCATCAAATCTATCCACATTTTATTAGTTAACAAATTTATAATTAATTCATTTCTTTTAAAAACTTGGGTTTTTGACGAAGATAAAACTTTATCAATATCGTCCAATTCAGAAAGGATTTCGTACCCATCTAATTCCAATACAAATACACACGCTGTATCGCCATAATAACTAACCATGGATGATCCATTAGACAGTGCAAACGAGATTGCTACTGTTGGTGACCTAGTAAAATCAATCAAAGGACTATATCCTATTGAGTGCTGTATAAAAGCTGCTGTTTTATAAGGGAAAGTGGCTGTATTTATATCCACTTCATTTAGTTTTTTTATTAATGATACTTTGCTTGGCTTTGAGTTGTAGTCATTGTAAATATCTTTCCATGTCCAAAGAAAAGATTCTTTAGCGTTTCTAAAAAAAGAAGGAATTAATTGCCAGTTGGCGTTTGTCTGACCTCGATACCATACAATACCTTCTTGCTTATCATATTTAATAATATCTTCAATATTATTTAATGGTTTCTCGGTATAGTTTTTCATTTTATATAATCTAAAGAAAACGTGAATGTTTATAACCAAACGTAATTTTATTTTTTCAGAAAGACTATTAAGATTGCCCTCAATACTTTGAAACATATTATTCTTTGATGATTTATTACTATACTCACTTATAGCATCGTGAAAATCGCTGAATATTACATTCTCGTATGTGTTAAAATACTCTTTATACTGAAGAATATAATCATCATATTTTTGATTTTTTTCTGTAAACACAGAAATTTTTGCAGCACTTTTACTTTTAAAATGCAACAAAACCTCATTTAAGTAACTCGTTAAAAATCTATCGTTTTGCATAAATGTTCTCCTTATAAATACGCTATTTCTTAATCACAACATCACCAGTAATAACCAAATCGCTAATTACATTAATATCAACTTGAAAATCTCTTTTTACATTAAACCAATCCATATCTTTAATATATCTATCGCTTATGTGATTAAATGTTTGATTTGTAGAACCAACCAAATTTCTTTCTTTATCTATTTTACTCTCAATGAATTGACCATCAATAATAAGATCAACCGAAGAAATCAATGACTCTTTCAGTTGTTTTATTTTATAGCCAGTAAACAAAATTACCCCAAGACCTATTTTACTGAGTTCAATTGACAATTCTGATAGATATTTTTGAAGTGTCGGCTCTCCACCAATATAAGTAACACCTTCGATGTCGTTTTCTTCTTTTGATTTAAAGGCAATCTTTACAATTTCTTCTAAAGTCATAATATGCGCTTTTTTCATCTCTTGCAACTCAGGATTGCAACATCCAGGGCAACCAATAGTACAACCTTGAAACCAAATTGCCATTCTTTTATCAGGTCCTTCAGCTTCTGTACATAGATTTATCCTTGCCACATTAAATAGTATCTCATTCAACTTCAAAACTAAATTCCAATCCTTTTTGACTTGTTTTCACTAATATTGATTGACCTTTAAGAGCGGCTAACTCTTGCTTGTTTTTAAATAAATACATTGCAAGTTCATCTAACAACTTATCATTAATAGCGTTTAGGATATCTCTCCCACCCTTAGTAATATCAGCGTCACTTAAGATATAATTAACAAACTTTAGTTCATCTTCAAAAACAAGATCAATTCTATATTTTTCTAAAATACCTACTTGAATTGGTTTAAGTTTTGAACGTGCAATTTTCACCATAAATTCTTTGTCTTGAATAAAATTAAATGGAACAATATTGTTATATCCAATACGACCTAAAAGTTCTGGTCTTTTGATTTCATTATCAAAATAGTTTTTTACAATATTAATAAATTCTTTGGCGACTTCTTCATGGTTAGCAGAAGGCTTTACTTCACTTGCACCAAGATTAGATGTGAAGATGATAATACTTTCACTGAAATAGACAGTTTCACCTTTGCTATCGGTTAAACGTCCATCTTCTAATATTTGTAAAAATATATCTAAAATACGAGGATTAGGTTTTGCTGCTTTCTCAATCTCATCAAAAAGAATAACACTAAAAGGTTTCTCTTTAATCGCATTAGTAAGTCTTCCACCTTCTTCATAACCAACATATCCTGGAGGTGCTCCAATCAATTTTTGGTCAGAGTTATCAGTTCCATATTCACTCATATCAAAACGAATACAAGCTTGATCATCACCAAATAAAAATTGTGCTAATGTTTTTGACAACTCTGTCTTACCAACTCCAGTTGGACCAACAAAGAATAATATACCTTTTGGCATCGAACGACTTGATGATTTGTGTAATCCCGTTAAACCCATGTATGCTTTAACAATAATTTTTTCGATTTTTTCAATCGCTTCGTCTTGACCAACAACACGTTCTGACAACTTCTTCTTGATGTTTTTTACGTCATTATAATCAAGTTTCTCCCAAGGATTATCTTTCTCGCCATATTTAAACAGATAGAAAAGTTTGTTAAAGGTCATCTTTCCTTCTTTACGTGATAGTTTTGATAATTGAATGATTTCTCTGTTTGTAAAATCATCTAACATATCAATATATTCACTTTTCTTTTCACTAGTTAAAAGTGTTTCACCCGGTTTTAATTTGATATCAAAAGCCATTTCGATTTTAGAAAGCATTTCTTCTCTTTCTAAACGATCTGGTTTTTGCATAGTAATTGTTGTCACCTCTGGATTTGATTGATAAAAAGAGATTGGGAACATCGATAATTTATTAGCAATTAATATTACAACACTACCATTAGTATCTTCTGATAAATAATCAACTTTACGATCTTTGATAGCTTTTCCTAATAAAGTTAAGTATTCTCTTTCATCATCCATTAATTGATTGCTATTTCCAAAAAGATAATCTGCCCAGTTAAGAACAAAAGCTACTTTTCTTTTTGGATTAATCATATTTTTAAAGACTAGATTGAATATTTCTGCCGGTTTCTTAAAAAGTCCAGAACCTGTTTTTTTATCGTCTTCTTCATCTTCAAACTCATATGTGTCGCCTTTAACTTCAATATCATCAACAAGATCTAATTTTGTTACATCTCCATCAACACCATCCACTCTATCCCAATAGATAACATCTTCATATGCCATATCTTTTAACATATCCATTAAATATTCTTTTAATGTGACAATGCGCTTTTTGTCGTTTAAAAATACATCACCAACATTACCTTCAATAACAACAGCTCTTTTAATACCTGTTTCTCGTTTAATTCGATTAAAACTTGTCTGTATTGACATAATACCCCTCCTAATTTGTTCCTTTATTTTTATTAACCGTTTGATATTTCATCGACTGATTTTTATCTGGGTTACTCCAGTTATCAACTTGTTTAACTACCTTAATATCATAAATATCTGCTAAATCTTTCATAAAAGGCTCAATATCTTCTTGACACGCTTGACCTTCATATCCATCAAATTTATAAATGAATTTTCCGTCTAAATAAATACGAAATTCCGCCCTTTGTCCACTTATTTTTTGGGCAACAAATCTTACTTCATTATTCTCGCGATCTATTTTGATGTTTTTCTTATCAACAATAAAACCTCGTGTCTCAACCGTCTTCATGATAACTTTAAGTGTTTCTTTTCTAACGGTTTCTCCGATAATTTCAGAAGTAGCTTTATTCCTAACCATCTCAATATCTGATACATTTTTAATTTCTGATGATGAGATGTTCTCAATTATTTGTTGATCAACTTTAGCCTCTTTAAGCTCTTTTTTAATGTCTAATATAATTTTTTCTTTATGTTTTTCCAGTGAATATTCTAGTTGCTTGGTTAGTCGTTCTTTTCCTAATGCTTGTAAATCACTCCACAATTTATTTAGGTTTTCTTTCTGAATAGCAACTTGGTATATACTTTCTCTTAACATAAAATCATCGACCGCTTCAAGTTTTTTTAAAATATCTTGTTCAATGTTGACTACACCTAACCCTTGGTCATTTAAATTTTGTTGGTGTCTGTTTGTAGCGTTAATAAGTTCATCATCAATCAAATCTTCTAAAGCATTCAAGCGGTATGAGGTGAGATTATCAACAATCTTAGACAAATTGTTTGCATTATCGGCAATCGTTGCATCTCTATTGTTTGAATTTGCTTTAGAAATTATTTCATTTAATGCATCTGTAATCTTGGATTGTTCCTTTTTTAAAGCTTTTTCATAGGAACGAACTCTATCCGTGATAATCATACTAGCCGTTTCCTTGATTTTTGCCAGTAACTCATCAATCTTACACAACTGTTTAAGTGCTTGTTCACACGTAGCTCTTGCTGCAATTGATATTGCCTCATAATTGATAGTTGCTGCATGACTCATATTTTTAATACCTCCTTAAATACGATATCATTCCATTTTACTAAATCATCTGAATTTATTGTTACCTCAACACCAGTTGGATGAATCAAACTATTTCTTAATTTTCTTAATTGATGTAATTCAGGTACTAGCATTTTTATTTCATCAATATCTTTAAGTTCATTAATCATAGATTCCATATTCCCATTTAATTTATATTGATTTTTAAGAACCCACTCAAGTTTTGTAAAAAGATATACGATTGCGGTGAAATATTCTTTTTTATTAATTTTAGATGTAACAAATGATTGATCAATACCTTTAGGATTACCAGATGCTTTCTTTTCTTCAGTAATTACTTGACTTAAATACTTAAAGTGTTTATTGAATTCTTTAAGTTCTTGAAAGGCCCTTGTATCAAACTTTTCATATTTTAGTAATTCTTCTAGTTTGACAGAAAAAGCATTATATACTTCTAAAAATTTTGAACTGTCCATATCTTCCTTAATAATAAATTGATGCGGTTTTCTAATATTTGTTAATTCAATTAATTGACTTAATCCAAATTGAATTGTTTTAACTAAATTAGAAAAGTTACCCGTTGAGTCAATTTTATCAGTATTAATTATTTTTTGTGTGAACTCTTTCAAGACATCGACTTGTGCAAAGATATCGTTGAGCGAATAATTAAGATGTTCTAAGAGTAAAAATAGCTTTTCTTGATTCTCATTAGGATTGCTTTTGATGATTTTATGAATCATCATGATATTTTGTACACTTAAGTGTTTTATTAACCATCCACCTAAAGCCAACTGATTTTCTATTGTATTTATTGGTAAACTGCCAAAATATTCATCAAACAAACTTTGAGCTGTGTTATCAAACCAATCCCTTATATAAGAGATATCGTTCGTATCTTTAATCTCTTTTAAAATATTAATATCTCTTTCAATATCATTTGATAAATATGAATTCATTATTTTTTCCAAACTTTGCTTTTCATTTAAAACTTTGAAGATGTATAAACTTTCCTTAGCATTTTCAATTGAGTAGGTCTTAAAATGATTCATTAAAGCGTTGCTCATCGTTTTTTTCTCATGTTCCTTTAGTGACAATTCAATTAACAAATTAATTGGTATCTTCCCTTTATTTGCTTTGTTTGTTAAAGGTGTTTGAATAGGTATAAATGCACTTATCTTCTCTTCACTATCAATGTGTATTGTTTCAATATGCGAACTAAGGTTTGATAATAAATCATTCATTTTGATTACATGCGCTGTTTGTTTAGGCATATAGTTTGATTTAGTGATAATCATTGCTGCCGTTTTATTTAACACTTCTTCGTAATCTTCAGGTAATTTAACAATAGCGTTGTCAATAATTTTAGCATCTATTAATGATGGTTGATGCCCCTTAAATTTAAATTTTTTCTTAATACCTAAACCTTCAGATATTAATTGATTATCATAGTATTTCTCAAAAAAAGATTGTAATCTATCGTCACCAAAATCAAAATCAATTGAATGTTTCTCATTATCGATTGATAATATAATCGGAAATGTCGTATAAAAATATTCATTATTCATAATAGAAACACTAGTAATAATCTCGTCTTTTTTAACAACTATGCCTTTCCCTTTAACACTATTTAAACACTCTTCTAATTCATTTAAATTATTAAATGCAAATTGTTCTGCTAATTTGTTTGGGAGAATGGAACTATCAATTTTACCCATTTTCCAGTCTGAAGGAATTTTATCCATTAATTGATTATAGGCAGGATGATAAAATAACTCTTGTTTAGATTCAATCGTTTTACTAGACGGAATTAGTTCATCTATAAATACTTTCTTTCCTTTTATGGTAAATGCAAAATCACCGACAAAATACTCAGAAAAATGCGCCCTGTTATATTCGTATGATTTGCATTCAATTATTTCTAATTCGTGAATCAAATTATAGATTTCATCTGCAAAAATTCCATGCAAATCACTAGGTACTCCAAATTGAATAAGCAGATTACTTAGTTTAACTTTTTTATTTGTAGATTCATTAATTAAAACTAAGATAATATAACTAATTCCCGTGGGCTTAGAAACCTCTGTGTGATGAATGAGGGTTGTCAATTTTATAATCGGAAATGGAAATGATGTTTCAAATTTATAAATACTCATTTAGTGTTTCCTCCCTCTTTAATGATATCTACATCATCAATTAACTTACCATATGTTCTAATTGTGTCTATAACTTTTTCATAAACCCTGAAATTCTTCTGGTCATGATTAATGTCCCCCATAACATCTGGTAGATCAATAACACCTTTTTTAGTTAAATAATCTTTATTGCCGACGATGATTAACAATCTACGGGCTCTAGAAAATGCGACATTTATTCTCTGATATGCCGTAATAAATCCCGGATTACTCTTCCCTGGTTCTTTAGGGTTTCTAACCATAGAAACGATAATAATATCTCGTTCATCGCCTTGAAAATCATCTACCGTACTAACAATCAGTTTAGAATCACTCTTTTCGTTAAATGATTTAAAGTTAGTTAGTTTGTTGGACTTACGTTTTTGTTTAATAAGTTGGGCTTGATCGCCATAAGTACAAATGACTCCAATACTCATTCGTTCATCTATTCGCAAGTTTTTATTTACTCTAGGATTAAAATCTTTATTTTGCTGATAAGCATCATCTATTTTTTTAAGAAGCTCAATAACAATATCAGCTTCACCCTTGTTATGAATTGATGTCGAATCTTCTGATCTACTTTCATATTCTTTGCTATCAACAAAATAAATATGTTTATCTTGTTCAATAATCAGCCTTTGATTGCCTTCAACATTTAAATAATGCTTCTTGTGACTATTTTGGGAAACATCACCAAGCTCAAGATTTTTATTATAGAAATGATTAAAGACATTCATAATATGTTCATGACTTCTATATTGTTTTGTAAGCATAATTTTATAGTCATTAGGGGCTTTTTCAAACAACATTTTAAAGAAACTATTCTCATACATCTCGGTATAACGTTTATTTATTGTTGGATTAATGATGTCTGAATCAAGTCCTTCATAATCTTCATCTCTAAAGTTGCGATATTCATACATTGGCGGTAATTGTCTGTGGTCTCCTACTAATATGACTGTTTTACCGTATAGAATAGGAATCAATAATTCAATAAAACTCGATTTGCTAACTTCATCAATGATTACAACATCAATCCCTTGTTTTCTAAGGTCAAGTTCACCCAAGTTATATAATTCAAGTTCAGACATCGATTTTTCATCAAATCTATCACGACTAGTTGTAGTTGTCCCAAACAAGTTAACCGTATCAAATAATGGCTTAGTATAGCGTTTCCTGTCTTCCATTATAATTTCTTCTTTTTGAATATAATCGCTTATTTTTCTATAAACGGGAATCTTTATGCGATTGTCCATCTCTTTTTCTTTGAAATTCAACTCCAAATCTTCCCATTCAGTTTGGATGAACTTAAGTGCTTCATCAATTGTTTTATAATTCGCAACGATATCAAACTGCTTTAAGAAATTTTCAATCTTAATTTCAATCTTATTTTTACTATCTTGATAATTATGATAAGATTGATTTTCGCGCAAATCAGAAATCTTATTCGAAATGTCTTTTAGTTTTGAATCTATCTCAGCTATTTGAGTATTTACTTTTGATATTTTATCCTCTTGTTTTTGTGCTTGACTACTCAAATTATTGGTATGCTCGTTTTTAATTTTAAGTAGTGTTGTTTGAAGTTTATCAAACACTTCAATCGCATCATCTTGATGATTGCTTAACCAGTTGGTATTAAATATTTTCCCAATAGCCATACCCGATATATCTAGATTATCATCAAATGTATCTAATTTGATTTTTACTTCCCTTAATTGTTTTTGTTTATCCTTTATCGAGTCAGTGATTTCTCCATCACTAATATCTAACATTTCCTGTATTTCTCTTATTAATAATTGTCTTTGTTCTTGAAGCTCATAAGAATCTTTGTTTGTTCGAATATTTTTTAATTCGCCAATTATTTCTTGAGGTTTTGTTCTGAATATGAGACTAATAAACAAATCTATATTACTAACATCAAAAATAGAATCATCAATTGACCCTTTAATTGTTTGTTTGTAATCCTCAATAGCTGTCATATCTAAATCTTCATCAAATATAAATTGATGATTTTGAATTCTTTTATATGTGTTTACATATTTATCTTTATCATAAACATATATTTCTTTTTTATCCGTAAAGGTATTTCTTTCTTCTTTTAATTCATCAAACAAACGTTCATGCTCAACTATGCTTTTAGATATTTCATCACTTTTAGTTTTGTTTTTATTAAGCATTTTGTTAAGCATTTTTAGTTCTTTAAATTCTAAATCGAACTTATCTTTATATTCTGAAAAGTTCTCATAGGATTTAATTGTTTTCTTCATTTGTTCGGCAATATTTAAATATAGATTGTCAACTAAATTTTCTGGGCTATAATCGCTATCTTTACCTGATTGTGATGTCATTAATCTAATCGGACGAATTTCTGCTATTTTTGGTAATCTTTCAAAAACGTTATCTATAGCCTTATGTGTCTCACTTGAAATTAAAACTTTCTTACCGTCTTTAATTAGATGCCCAACAATTTCTGAAATCACTTGTGTTTTACCCGTTCCAGGGGGACCTTGCAGCAAGAAAACACCGTTACTAGTGACAGCTTTTTTAACCGCTTCTTTTTGTTTGTCATTTAGTTTTTCTAAAAACCAATTCCACTCTCTGTTGTGATGTGTATTTGGATTTAGATCTTCTGGTGAAAAGAGGAATGTCGATAAATATGGATTCTTAACATTACCTTCAAAGAATGATTCTAAAGCATTTCTCTGCCTGTCAATTTTTGCTTGTTCAGCTCGGTTATTATAAATGAGGTATCTATATTTCTTATTACTTATAGCGTTGTAAACTCTTAATTGATTTTCTGTATCCGTTTTGAAATAAAGTGAAAAACGAACGATTGTTTCCTCATGAATACGTTTTTCTATTGCACTTCTTAACTCTTCTTCTAGTTCTTGTTTTTTTTCGTTTTTATCTTTTCTAATCATATCCTGATAATTCACTACTAATTGTTTTTTAGTCATATCCGAATATTCTTTTAGATTTTTCTTAAACTCTATTTGTAATTCATTACTTCTTGATTCAAATAATTTTTCATTTCTATCAAGAAACATTTGTCTAACATCAATTTCTAAGTGAGCATTTTTAACGTCATTATCGTATACTTTTTTTAGTTCTTCTGTGTGTTTTTTTATTTCTTTTAGTCTATCTTTATTTTTTTCTTTTTTAAGACCTTGATTAAACCCATTCAACCTATTTTCGTAATCTCTTTTTAACTGTTTTTTAATCTTTTCTAATGATTGATGATATTTTTGTTTAATGTTATTATCGTCTATTTCTTTGATATCATTATCAAGGTTATCGTTTAAAGAATTTTTGTAACTATTTAGTTCAACATTTAATGACAACAAAAGTTCTTGTTCCTTTATCTTTGAAGCTTCTATTGTTTCTTTTTCAATTCTTTGTTGATAAATAGCATCTATCGCTAAAAGTTGTTCTCTAATCGCTTTAGTGTATTTTTGTTCAAGGTCAGTACAATCAGGTTCTATATCACTTTTAATAATCTTAAAACGTTGTTCTAATTGAAAACTATTTTTTAGCTGTTCGTTATACTTTTCATTTCTTGGCGGAAACTCAGATAAGGCTAAATTATCACGTGCAAAAGAACGAATACTCGTTTCTATTTTGTTTATTTTTCGACCGTTTTTTTCAATTGTTTCTTCTAAAAATTCTAAACGATTATATTCAATATCTACTCTAATTAAAGGAAATGGGTCAGTGTCATCTAGTTCGTTTTCCAAAACGATAAGTTCGCCTTTTAAAAATTCTTTATGTCCATCTAATAAGTTAGTTTCATACAAGTCTGTATTCTTTTGATATCTTCTTCTATTGATTGAAAATGATTCTTTATATTCGATATTAGAAATCGGAAAATGTCTTTGAGTTTGGGTTTGCAAATAATATTCTCTAAACTTCAAATAATTATCCCACGTTTGATAAAACTTAGTTACTGCATAAGCATCTCTTACTGGGTAATTCGTCTGAATCAAATTTAAAATATTATCTGGAGTAAAATATGTTTCATTATAATCAACATGCCGTATCGACCATGAGTTTCTTTGAAAAGCAGAGCAAGCAAAAGAGTTCATAATCACAGTTTCGCCATATTTTGTAAAACCCTCATCAATAAGTTCTATTCCTTTAACAGATAGCATTTTTAGTCTTTCGCCTTCAATGATATCTCCAATCAATATAACACTCATATTATTTGGTAGCCTTCTTGATAACTCAGTTCCATCTGCTCTAATAACAACATTTCTAAGGAAATTTGCTGTAGTCCCCTTTACAATTTCTCTTTTGTAGTTAGGACATGAAATATAGTATTTTTTGGATAATCCAGAAGGAAATGCGTTTTCAATAAAAGACCTAATATCTTCAAACCTCATATTTAAAGGTAACCTTTTATTAATAATATCAAATTGTTCCATCAATGGAGTGCTGTAAATGTTTTTGTTTCTGTAGTCGTTTTTTTCACTAGCTTCTAAACTTGAATAAAAATTTAAGAAAATAACTGACATAGTTGACCGCCTACTTTCTTATTGCATTTTTAGAAAATACTGCATATACCTGAAGATAATCTAAAAAATTCTTTATTTCAAGTGAGTTCATATCAAACGTAATTTCAGAGATTTTATCGATGATAACTTTTTTTGTAATATCATCTAGATGTTCAAGTTTTGCTGTAATTGCCGTAATATTTTTATATGATTCTAATTGTACTGTTGCTTCATTAAGTCTTTTTTGAAGTGTTTCAATAGCAATCGTATCATGAGAAGCTTTTTCTTCTTTATCTTGAAAAATGCTATCTATTCTTTCTGTATACTTGACTAAAACGTTTTTATCATTTTCATCCAAAAGACGTGATAATTCATTAACATTTTCTTTGCCAAATAAGTAAAATATTTTGTATTGCTTGTCATTAGGTATTTGATCAAAAGTATCAAAATTACGATAATTATAAATGGTTGCTTTGCTTACTTCTAGATATCTTGCTAGATCATTTACCTTTATAGAAAATTTTGTTACAAGACGTTCAAATAACTTTGATTGAATCATAATAAATACCTCTCTTTCTTTATACACTTATATTATACTATTAGAATGTTTTAGAAACAACTTTTTTATCAAATTTTAATCGCAATTTTAAAAATTAGACTATTTTAGATTTATTTGAACGTTGTTATACAAAATTAAGATGCTTCGAATAACGCTTTTTATTTTCGTGAACTGATACCATAAAGTTGTACTTTTGTTCCATGATTTAATTTACCATTTGTTGGTTTCTAAGTCTATATTGAACTGGAGAATAGCCTCCTAATGTCAACTTTATTCTTTCATTGTTGTACCAATAAATATATTCATCAATCGTTCTAACCAAGTCTTGGAGTGATTTTACCTTCTGCAAATATATCGTTTCACACTTGAGTGTTCCAAAAAAACTTTCTACTACTGCGTTGTCATAAGCACTTCCTTTTGCACTCATGGATTGAATAAATGATGACTTTTTTAAGTAATTTCGATATTTTGGAGTCTGATATAACACTCCTTGATCAGAATGAATTAGTAGTTTTGATAAGTCTTCATTATAGTTAATTGATTTCTTCAATGTTTTCATTATTAAGTCTTGGTTCTGACTCCGTGATATCTGATAACCTTTTACTTCGCCATTATACAAATCTTGAATCACAGAAAGATATAAACGCTTTCGATTAAATCTAAATTCTGTTACGTCAGTTGCCCATGCTTTATTAGGTTCATCTTGCCTAAATTCTCTTTTGAGTAAATTAGGTGTGATTTTATTTGATATTTGTGAAATATAGCGATATTTCTTTTTTCTTACTTTACATTCAATATGTAACTCTTTCATCAATTTAACGGTCGTTTTATATGAAATCCTTACATTATAGAAGTTTTGCAGCATTAGCTTAATACGGCGATATCCATAAGTTCCATTACTAGCTGTAAATATATCGATGATCATTACTTTTACTTTGTGATACTTACTGACTTCTTTTCTCTTTTCATAATAGTAATAAACTGATTTTGCTAGCCCTGATATTTCAAGTAGTTCTTTTAATAAATACTTTCGCCTTAATTCTTTCACTACTTGGTATTTTTGCTTGTTTGTTCCGCTTTTTGAATTAAGGCGCTGAGTTTTTTTATGTATTCTAGCTCCATTTCTAAATGTTTTACTTTTAATTCAAGGTTTTCTTCAACCTCTTTTGAGGGTTTATGAAACTGCCGTGTTGGATTTTTTCGATAGTCTTTCGGTGTTTGAAAAAACCGCTCCTTACCATAAAGGCGATATTGGTATACCCACCTTGCCGGTAATGTATCATTTAGAGTTCCCGAGGTTAAATACATATTATATTTACGCGCGGCTTGGCTAAATGAGAGTTCATTATCAATAATGTCTAACACAACTTTTAGTTTAAATTCCCCACTCCATAATCTAGTATTCTTTTTTTTCTTTTTCATCCGATACCTCCTGCATATATTTTATTGTAACAAAGTACAACTTTATGGTATCAGTTCAGCTTATCAGGAACTCAAGCAAAGAAAAGACCAGAGTTTATGAAAATGATTGAATCTGCAAGAGGCGGCGATATTGACTTAATATTAACAAAATCCATTTCAAGATTCGGTCGTAATACTGTTGATGTTATTTCATACATTAGAGAACTTAGAGCTTTAAATGTTGAAATATTTTTTGAGAAAGAAAACATTTCGTCACTTGATCCAAAAATTGACTTCATGCTAACAATACTTTCTTCTATTGCCCAAGAAGAATCTCGTTCAATCTCTTCTAACGTTAAATGGGCAATAGAGAAAAAGGCTAAAAAGGGTATTGTTGATCCAAGACGTATTTTTGGTTACGATGTTATAGATTCTAAATATGTTATTAACGAATCTGAAGCTAAAATCATTAAAGAGATCTTTAATCTTGCTTTGATTGGTTATAACATCAACGATATTGTTAAAACATTAAACAATCAAGGTTATCAAACGTTAAAGGGGTCTACTTTTAAATATGGTACTGTTAGACATATTTTACAAAATGAAAGATATGCTGGTGATGCCCTTTTAAGAAAAACTGTATGTATTGACTATTTAACTAAAAAGACAGTTAAAAACGATAATATCGTTGATAAATACTATGTATCTAATAATCATGAAGGCATTATCACTAAAGAACAATTTCAAAATGTTCAAAGCATTTTAAATAGCAATAAAAACAAATCTAAACTTTTAAGTAAAACAAGTAAGTATCCACTTACCGGTATTCTTTATTGTCCTAAATGTGGTAGAACATTAAAACGACAACATATCAAAAGTGGTTCTTCAATGTATGTTGTCTTAAATTGTAATCATTCATACAATAATGATTTTACTTGTAAAACAACATCTCCTAGATATGATTTAGTGATGGGGGCGACAGTAGATGCTGTTAATCTTTTATCTTCTGATGAAACGCTATTAAACTCTATTATCGATACCTTTGATAGTGAATCACATCTAAACGCTCTACGCTTCTCTTTAGAGATGTTACAAGATGAAGTAACTAACCTTCATCAAAAACTCAACGAAAACTATGAGACTTCAATTGTTGAAGATATTAAATCAAAAGAAAATACAATTGCTGATCTTTCTAATCACATTAGTATTGAAGCTTCTGCTTTAATTAAGTTAGAATATTTGAAATCATTAAATGCTTTAGATTCAAACTTAAACTTTAAAGATATTTTCTCAATTATCCTAGCTACTAATCAAAAAATTAAATTGATAATTGCTCCTAGAAAAACATTAGATGATTTAACTAATGATATTTCTAACCTTTTAGAGTTAGAACCAATTGTTAGTAAAATGCATTTATCAGAAGATGAAACAAGAGGAATATTCTATGAGGTAGCACTTTATGAATAATATTAATATTATTAAAGCTATACCAAATTACAGTGAAGTTAAGAAACGTGCTGTTGGTTATGCTAGAGTATCAACAGACACTTTACTACAAGACACTTCTTATAATCTTCAAATTGAAGAATTAGAAAAGGATATCAAATCAAATTCTAATTACCGCTTTTTAGGTGTCTTTGAAGATAAAGCATCCGGTTCTTCTATTATCAAAAGAGAAGAATTTAAAACGATGATTGAACTAGCCAGACAAAATGAAATTGATGTAATAGTTACAAAATCTATTTCTAGATTTGGAAGAAACTTAATTGAAACAATTACTACTGTTAGAGAACTTAGAAACATTGGTGTTGAAGTAATATTCCTAAAGGAAAATATTTCATCGCTTGACGATTCATTTGACTTTCTCTTTTCTGTTTTAGCAAGTCACGCTGAAGAAGAGAGTAACAATATCTCTGATAATAATAGATGGTCTGTAAATAAAAGAAAACAAAAAGGTGAAAACTTAACTAACCAAATCTATGGTTATAAAATTATCAATAAAGAATTTCATATTATTGAAGATGAAGCAAGTGTTGTTAGAAAAATATATGAGTTATATTTAGCTGGTACATCATATAAAGATATTATTAATTACTTATCATCAAAAGGTATTAAAACAAGAAAGGGTAATGACATTTGGTCAAAAGCGACTATTGAAGGAATTCTTCAAAACGAGAAGTTTTGTGGGGACATGATACTTGGTAAGTATTATGTTAAAAAGGGTGTTAAAACCGCTAATAAACGCGGTTTAGCTGATATGTACCTAGTTGAAAACAATCACCCTGCAATCATATCTAAAGAAACATTTGTTAAGGCTCAAGAACTTAGAAAATCCAGACACAAACACGTCTCTAAAAACACTAACAAAAAGTTATCACAGTTTGCCAAATTTGTCTATTCTACTATCCATCAAAGTTATTTTAGATACGCCCTTGAAAAGCCCAAAGGTCAAAGTGGAAATGTCACAAGTGAGATACCAACCATTTACTGTCCTGGCAATGGTTCTAATATTAAACGATTAAGTTTTCAAACTAAGGTTATTGTTAGTTTGTTAAATCAAGTTTTATCTGAAGTTAGAAGTGAACTTCTTCCGTTGATTTTAGATAACCTTAAGTTGTTAAATAATAAAATTGAAGTAACTCAAAATAAGGAATCTCTCGTTTCTCGCTTAGACGATTTAAAAAAGATTAAACGTCTAAGTGAAATTAGGAAACTCTTTAGTTCTAATATTAATTATGAAATAAATGATTTAAGAAAAATATTTAATAAAGTGATTGTTAATGAAGATTCTATCAATATTAAAATATCAATTTCAGATGATGAGGGTATTGATTTAAATAGTTATAGTTTAATTCATCAAACAGAATATAGTTTCATTAAATTTTACAAGGAAATTAATTATCCTATTTTTATTTATTTTAATGGTTCCATCAAATAACATGTCATGCTTGATTTTAGTGGTTCCATCACATGTACCATAAATTTAGGTGGTGGGTCGAAGTCCGCCACTTTTTATTTTCTTAAGCCCTAAACAAACAAAAAGACACCAATTAAGGTGCCTAAATTTGTTATTTGGTAGCAGTTTTACTACCAATTTTTGATTTTTTTGGTGCAAATGACAGGAATCGAACCTGCACGGGTTACCCCACTAGATCCTAAGTCTAGCGCGTCTGCCAATTCCGCCACATTTGCATAGACATGGTGCCGACGACAGGACTTGAACCTGCAACCTATTGATTACAAATCAATTGCTCTGCCAATTGAGCCACGTCGGCGTTTCTTTTGAACCTTCCCCCTTTTAATGGTGGACACTGAGGGGATTGAACCCCCGACCTCTTCCGTGTGAAGGAAACGCTCTCCCATCTGAGCTAAGTGTCCTTAAGCGGCCTTGTAATATAATAGCAAAAGCATATATAAATTTCAATAAATAGTTATAGAAAAAGATTAATCCACCAAGAAATAAAAAAAACCACTAACGAGTAGTGACTTTGCATTTAAATGGTGGGCCTTAATAGATTTGAACTATCGACCTCACCCTTATCAGGGGTGCGCTCTAACCAACTGAGCTAAAGGCCCATTTTTGAATGCTTATATATAATATAATAACATTCTTTTTATTGCAACCATTTTATCTATAAAGCACGGTAATTTTCTTTTCTTTTTATTAAAAAGAAAGAGTCTGGGAAATACCAGACTCTTTTGTTTGTACGTTGATTCTTAACGTTTGGAGAATTGTGGCGCGCGTCTTGCACCTTTAAGACCGTATTTCTTACGTTCTTTAGCACGTGCATCACGAGTTAACATTCCCGCTTTTTTAAGAGTGCCGCGGTCTAAACCGGCTTCAAGTAACGCCCGCGCAATTCCTAAACGGATTGCCCCAGCTTGGCCAGTAAATCCACCACCGTGGACATTAGCGACGACATCATATTTATCAGCGACATCAAGTAAGGTTAATGGTTGTTTTAAGTCCATAACAAGCGTTTGATATGGCATATATTCATTAACATCTTGATCGTTAACGATAATGTTGCCTTTACCAGCTTTTAAGAAGACACGGGCGACGCTTGATTTACGACGACCAGTACCTAAATAGATTTCGGTTTTTTTCTTTGCCATTATTTACTTCCTCCAATATAACGAAGTGGTAATTCCACTGGTTGTTGGGCGCTGTGTTTGTGATCTGGACCTTCATAGACAAATAATTTTTTAATCATTTGCCGACCAAGACGGCCTTTTGGTACCATGCCCCAAACTGCTCTTTCGACCATTTCAACTGGATAGTTGCTGATCATTTCGCCAGCAGTCCGAACCCGAAGGCCACCTGGACGTTGGCTAGTGTTGTAATATTTTTTCGTTTTAAGTTTGTTTCCGCTTAAACTAACCTTTTCCGCATTAACGATAATAACGTAATCACCGCAATCAACGTTAGGGGTATATTCAGGTTTGTTTTTGCCCATTAGTGCCATAGCAACTTCGCTTGCTAACCGACCGAGTGGAAGATCAGTAGCGTCAACGACGTACCATGTACGACTAACAGTGTTTTGTTTTGCGTTTGTTGTTTGACGTAGCATTTGTATATTTCTCCTTTACCAATTTTCGTCTTACCGGGACGACAAATGGCAGATATGCCGTATGTAATAATAATATATTTACAATATATTGTCAATGTTAATCGTTTATAAATTTGTGACTTAGTTTGTACTTCTTCTAAAAGAAGGGCAATATTTTGAAAATACATTGGTTTTGCATAGTTTTATAAAAAAGCCACCTTGGCGGGTGGCTTATATTGATTAATTTATTATTTAGCGGCGGTTGCCCATAATGACTACTAAAAGACGGAGGATTTGTAAATAAATCCAGATGACTGTTACAAGAATGCCAAGACCAACTTGCCATTCATACATTTTAGGGGCGCCACTTGCCACTAAGTTTTTCGCATTATCAAAGTCGATAATTAGCATAATGGCTCCTAAGATAACAAGAGCACTAAAGACGATAATCATCAACGGATAGTTATTAAGAATACTTAAATGAAAGTCGGGGGCGGCAAAACGAATAATTAAAAGGACGATTGATCCAATTAAAATAGAGATTAAGGCACCCATGACAAAACGGACTAAAAAGGGCGTTGCCCGTACTGCGCCGATGGCATGTAAAAAGGCCATAACCCCTACAATTGCAAAGGTCCCTACTAAAGCCATCATCCCTACTCCTGGTAGATAGAAATTAACCATTCCGGTGAGGGTTCCATATAATAGACCTTGGAATATCGCATATAACATCGATAAAACCATCGCTCCTTTTGGAAAAATCATCGCAAAGAAGACAAGGATGGCTGAACCAAACGCTCCCACCAAAATTAAGGGAAGTAAGACCGGTTCGGGGATAAAAAATGATCCAACACCGGCGGCGATTGTTAGTAAGACGAGAAAAATAGTTTTGCTAATAATTCCGCCCCATGAAGCAGTTTTTGTTGTGACTTCAGAATAAATTCCGCTATCAACATTTTTTTGCATATTCCGGAACACCGGATTACTTGATTGACGCATAAAGATACCTCCTTATTAGTAAATGCCATAAGCATTATAACATTAATGTTATGCTTCTAGGACATTGTGATACACTTCTTGCACGTCTTGGACATCTTCTAAAAGGTCAAGAATTCGTTTAAAAAGTACTAAATCATCACCTTCTAATGTAACTTTATCATTCGGAATCATCCGGATTTCACTAATGTTAAATTCTTTAATTCCGACTTCATAAAGCGTTTCGCGCGTTTTACCAAATGCGGTTGGGTTCACTAAAACTTCAATAATGTTATCTTCTTCATTTATGTCCCAAACATCGACATCATTTAAAACAAGTGCTTCTTCGACTTCATTTAAATTGCTACCTTCAAAGACAAATAACCCTGTTTCCGTAAAGTTATAGGCAACACTTTGAAAGGTGGCATCACCCTTTTTAATTGCCGCTTTAATATCACTTACTGCCCGATTAATGTTATCGGTTAAAGTATCGACCACAATATTAAAACCACCCGGTCCCATGATTTCATAGCGCCCAGGGATATAAGCAACGTTTTCTGAACCTTCAGCCTTTTTAATGGCGCGGTCCATGACGTCTTTAGTCGCTCCCATAGTCCGATATTTATCAAGGGCAGCCCGTAACGCTAAGTTTGAATGTGGATCAGGACCACCTGATTTTGCTGCTAAATAAATTTCTTTCGATGCCCGCATGTTAAGTGCACTCTTTTTCGCAGCAGTGCTAGCCATGCTCGCGGCTCTAACTTGAAAAGCTCGTCCCATAATATCACTCCTTTTTCCGTATATATTATAATCTTGTTTTAACTAATAGAAAACTTTTTTAAGATATAATCCTTCACCCGTTACTTTGTAAGTCACAAGGTTTCGTTCAGTTTCATTTAATTTAGTAATGATAAAGTCACTTCTTACCTTCTTTTCATTTAAGGCAATAAGGGTGCCAATCATTACTCTAATTTGTCCGCGCATAAATCCAGTCCCGGAGATTGTTACAATAATCTTTTTACCTAATTTACGGGCTTTAAACTCCGTAATGGTTCGCACAAAGTTTTGCTCGTCTTCACTTTTACTCGTAAAGTTTTGAAAGTTGTGGGTGCCGACAAAATGCAAGGCACTTTCATTAAAGTTATCAAGATTAAAAGCAAAAGGATAAAACATTACTTTATCTATTAAAAAAGGTTCTTTTGCGCCAAGATAAATGACATATTCATATGTTTTTGCTACGGCACTAAACCGGGCATGAAAATCATCCGGTGCTTTATGAAGACTAACAATTTCAATGTCATTTGGTAACATTCGGTTTAAAGCATATTTAAGTTTACGAAGTGGGAAAAGTGGGGCATCAAAGTGGAAAACTTGGCCGTATGCATGAACTTTGGCGTCAGTTCTTCCCGAGGCATGGATAGTAATTTCCTGATTAAAAATCGTTGAAAGTCGAAACTCGATTTCCCCTTGTAAAGTTACTTCATTTACTTGTTTTTGCCAGCCAAAATAACGACTGCCATTATATTTAACGACTGCCACGTAGCGCATTATAGCCCCCACATTTGTAATAGGTTTTGACTAACGACTACTAAATCTATTTGATAAACGATTAATAAGATTACCCCAGTGAGTAAGACTAAAGATCCGAAAAGAATAATGGCATCACGCCACGTAAAACGTAAAACACGGTATCTTGTTCTTTTCGCGCGTGGGTCATAACCGCGCGCAATCATTGCATTCGCCAGTTCATCACTTCGTTGTAAAGCACTAACAAATAATGGAACAATAAGGGCAACAATGGCCCGTAATTTTTCTTTAAGTTTACCGCCTTTAAAGTCGACACCGCGACTTTCTTGCGCCCGCATAATTCTTCCGGTTTCATCTAGTAAAGTCGGAATAAAGCGTAAGGCGATCGAAATGGTCATCGCAATTTCATGAACCGGGAAACGGATTACTTTAAGGGGTGCCATATACCATTCAATGGCGTATGTTAAATCAAGGGGTTTGGTCGAAGCCGTTAAGACTGAGGTTAAAGAAATCATTAACACAAGGCGTAAAAAGATGTATAACGTCTGATAAATTGCTACATCACGGACCGCGAAGTTTCCAATCATAAACCATACATTCCCCGTGCTACTTTGGAAGGTAAAAAGATTGATGACAAGTAAGAATAGCATCATAAACCAAAGACTCTTCAACTGTTTAAAGATAGCCATCACTTTTAATTTAGCAACTTTCATAATGATGAAAATAACAAGGGCATAAATACCATACATTATGAAATCCATTGCTGGATTCGTAAATTTCAAAAAGATTAAAACCATAAAAACAATAAGTCCGAGAAACTTAATGCGCGGATCACTTTTATGGACAAAGGAATTGGTAGGAATATAACGACCTAAGGAGATATTTTTCATACTTTATGCTCCTTAAGTTCTTTTAAGGCTTGGGCAAGTTTAGGAATTGAATTTATCTTGGAAAAATCAAGAGGGCACCCTCTTTTCTTTAATTCTTGCATTACTTCATAAAGCACCGGAACTTCTAAACTATATTCTTCTTGGACATTGCTAAAAAGCGCTTGCGGGGTTGTTTCTTCAATTACTTCGCCATTTTTCATAACAACCACATCAGTGGCGTAACGTAAGACAATATCCATATCATGGGTTACTAAAATAATGGTTGTTCCGCGCCGATGAATCGTTTTAAAAGTTTCCATCATTTGGAAAGCACTTAAAGGATCTAAACCGGCGGTTGGTTCATCAAGCACTAAGATTTCTGGTTTTAAGGCAAGAATCCCGGCTATAGCCACTCTTCTTTTTTCGCCACCCGATAATTCAAATGGTGAACGTTCATAAAAAGATTCATCTAAGCCAACAAGGGTTAATGCTTCTTTGGCAAGTAAGATTGCGTCATCTTTCGAAACTCCAAAGTTTTGTGGACCAAAACTAACATCTTTAATGACATTTTCTTCAAATAGTTGATATTCCGGGAATTGGAAAACAACGCCTACTTTTTTCCTTAAGTCTTTGACTTTATACGTTTTATGGGCTTCGACAATACTTAATAAATATTCAAGTCTTTGTTTTGTTTCACTTGATGTTTTCTTGCTTTTCAACTTCTTTTTAAGGATTTTAATATACTTTTTCGTTTTGGTGGGTAATACAATTTGCTCATCAACTTGGACAATGCCATCTGTTGGCATTAAAAGTGCATTAATGTGTTGCACTAACGTTGATTTGCCGCTTCCGGTATGACCGATGACCGCCGTAAAAGTATTTTCTTTAATTGTTAAATTAATGTTATGTAAGGCATCAAATTGAAAAGGTGACTTTGGGGCGTAACTAAATTGGAGGTGATGGAATTTTATGGCCATAATTCCTCCACGAGTGACGTAAGATCATTACTTTTCACTTCAATCCCTTGCGCGGCAAGTTCTAGTTTGATTTTAAAAATAAACGGTAAATCAAGGCGAATACTCGTAAGTATTTCATGATTTTTATAGATTTTATCAGGAGGTCCTTGTAAAACAATCTTGCCCCCATTCATTACGATGATTTCATCACTATTTAAGGTTTCTTCAATATCATGGGTAATACTAATAATTGTTAAATCCGGCACTTCTTTGCGCAGTTCAAGGATGATATCTTTTATTTCCCTTTTGCCGCGGGGATCAAGCATCGCAGTCGCTTCATCAAGGAGTAAAATCCGTGGTTTCATCGCTAAGACACCGGCAATGGCGACACGTTGTTTTTGTCCGCCGCTTAAGTTCACCGGTTCTTTATCAAGAAACTCACTCATCCCAACTTTTTTAGCATATTCTTCAATCAAGGCGTCCATGTCTTGCTGTGGTACTCTTTTATTTTCTAAACCAAAAGCAATATCATCACGAACGGTTGCCCCGATAAATTGATTGTCAGGATTTTGGAATACTATACCAATATCAGGTCTTTCATTTTCAAAACTTGCGCTTGTTAATGATTCACCAAAGACTTTAATGGTACTTCCTTTCCGGATATCTAAGATTCCGGCGATTAGTTTCGCGAGTGTTGATTTTCCGCTGCCATTATGGCCAATGACGCTTACATAAGTCCCGGCTTTCACATTAAAAGAAACGTCGTTTAAAACTTCGACGTTACGGTCATAGGAATAACGTAAATTACTAACTTCTAATGCGAATTTACTCATCAAAATTTGGGTTTAACACTTTCCCAACGAAAGGTGTTAATTTTACTCCTGCTAACGTTAACATATGACGGCTCGCTCGCATATTAATATCTTCATGATACTTATCATCGAGATAAATAATTTCACTAATGCCAGTTTGAATGACGGCTTTCGCGCATTCATTACAGGGGAAAAGTGTGACGTAAATGCGGCATCCTTTTAAAGATGCCCCGGCTCTTGTATTTAAAATAGCATTAAATTCAGCATGACAAACGTAAAGATATTTATTGTTGATATCTTCGCCCTTGTTCCACGGTAAATCATCATCGCTAATGCCACGTGGCATGCCGTTATAGCCTAAACTAACTACTTTATTATCTTGGTCAGCAATACATGCCCCAACTTGGGTGGAAGGATCTTTACTACGTTTCGCCGAAAGAATGGCGACTCCCATAAAATATTCATCCCAATTAATATAATCTAAGCGTTTCATAATGTCTTCCTCCGGCCTTTGACAATTATAACATAATTGCAGGTTAGTAATTGGCTTATTACCTTGCTTTTAATCTCGCTTTATTACTTGAACTTCAAATGGACGGAGATAGTTTTCATTATCAAAGTATTCTTTATAGTTTCCGTAACGGAGTTCGCCATCTAAATCAAGACCGTGTTTCCGTTTTTTATCACTTAAATTAACGACGACCAGATATTCTTTTTCACCAAGCGTTCTTTTTACGGCGAGCACATCTTTATGGGTTTTTAAAAACTCTAATTCGCCTTTGGTGAGGGTTTTACTATTTCGTCTAACATCAATCATCTTCTTGTAATTATTCAAGATTGAATCAGGGTTTTCATTTTGTGATTCAACGTTAATAAGCGGGTAATTAGGATTAAGCATGAGCCACGGGGTTCCATTGGTAAAACCAGCATTAAGACTGGCGTCCCATTGCATTGGAGTCCGGGCATGGTCTCTTGTAAAATTCATAACAAAACGCCAGGCAATTTTTTTCGGGAAAAGTAATTTTCTTAGTAAGTTATAAACGTTTATCGAACTTACATCTTTTAAATCCTCGACACTTTTAAAAGGAACGTTGGTCATGCCAATTTCTTGGCCTTGATAAATGTATGGTGTGCCTCTTAAGAAAAGAATCGATGCACCAAGGGCGGTTGCGCTTTCAAAACGAAAACGGTCACTACCAAACCGACTAACACTACGAGGGACATCATGATTTTCATAAAATAAAGTATTCCAATCAATCGTGTCTTGCCACTTTTTCAAGGCTTTGATCATATTGTGCGGGCGATATTTCTTTTTAAAAAGTGGTAAACTCCGATGATCGACGGCGACTTGATCAAAAGCAAAGACTTGGGTTAATTCTTTATCTAAATATTCTTTGGCGTCATAAATCGTAATATCCATCGTTTCGCCGACAGTATATGCCTCATATGGTTCTAGTACTTCTTTATGTAAATCTTTAAGGATTAGATGGCATCCTGGAGTATTTAAATAATGTTCTTTCCCGGTTTTATAAAGCCGTTGCCGCCCATTTTTTAGACTTCTTTTGCTAATGCAATTAATGACGTCACACCGGAAGCCGGCAATTCCTAGATCAAGCCAAAAGCGTAAGATGCTTTTTACTTCAGCGAGTACTCGGGGATTATTGTAATTTAAGTCTGGTTGTTCTTTTGTGAAAAGGTGGAGATACCACATGTCATTGGTTGGTTCATATTCCCAAGCACTTCCGGTGAACATACTTTGCCAGTTATTCGGCGGAAGTTTTTTACCTTTTTTCGTTGTCCGTCCTTTTTCCCAAAAGTAATACGTATGATAAGGGCTCTTCGGGTTTTTACTCTCTAAGAACCATTGATGTTCAAATGAAGTATGGTTAATGACTAAATCCATGACAATTTTAATATCTAGTTCATTGGCAAGAGCAATTAAAGCTTTTATATCTTGCATCGTGCCATAATCTTTATGGATTTTCTTATAGTCACTAATGTCATAACCCATATCAAAATTAGGCGAAGCATAAAGCGGAGAAATCCAAATTGCGCCAATTCCTAATTCTTTCAAATATGGTAACTTTTCAATAATCCCTTGGATATCACCGATTCCATCACCATTGCTGTCATTAAATGAACGGGGATATATTTGATAAAAAACCCGTTCGTGCCACCATTTATTATACATAGTAAATACCTCGTATATATTTTAGCAAATATCAATAAAAAAACGCCTTATGGCGTTGTTTTATCATTGTTTTGACAATAAAAGTTAGTTATTAAGATCTTCTAAATGCTTTTCATAAAGAGCAAGCGCTTGTGCTACTTCTTTAACTTCATCATCTTCTTTGTTTTGGGTATTGGGGTCGTCTAATAAATACATTTTTTCAAACATCGCTTTACTCCTTCTCATAAGTTAGTGATATTGTAAACGAGTTGGAGTAATTATTCAAAGGTTTCTACTAGTTCATTAATTAATACATAGTATTAATTTAGACATAATGTGTCAATACCATTTAGGAGTAAATTAGTAGTTTTATTTGCGGGTTATTTTTCACTATTTTCAGTTTCATTTGTTTCACTACCCATGACTTCTTTTTTAAAAGGTTCACCAAGCATCCGCGCAACACTACTTTTGGCGTAGACATTACCAAGGATGGCGAGGATTGACGTTTGCAAGGGGAGCAAAATAAACATAATTGCCGTATGGAAAAAGACGCTAACTAAAAAGTCACTACCAAAAGCATGCATCTTCCACCATGAAGAATACAAAACATCAACTACTAAAGCCATCAAAAGTATTGAGAAAGCAAGTTCGGTTGGTGTTCCGGTATACCTTGTTTCCACAACATTTTTATAACGTTTTTCAAGATAGTGGAAAATTAAAATTAGACCAATGATCAATATAATCATCACCGCGGTAAAAATGATCCGGACCCCGGTCGTAAAGACTAGAGGTGGAAGTGTCTTGTCAAAGGGATGTCTTACTTCGTTATTTAGAAAAATAAAGAGTTCCAGGATAATAAACATTACTCCTAAGAAAGGATAAAGCATCGGAAACTTTGTATTTCGATTGATTAAAGTAATTAATTTTAAGAAAAGCCACGGGACAATCCCATATAATGTTGAACTAATAATTGGCCAAATTAAAAAATTTCCAACAGGGAATAAAGTCGCCCCGAGTAAATCACTTGCCGCCCCCACAATTGCCCCATAGATCGGACCTAAAAATAAAGATGCCATGATAATTGGCACGTTTCCAAGGGAGAGGCGATATAGACTTGGCATCCCAAAAGGAATGACTAAAAAGCGTTGTAAAATAACCGATAAAGCAATAAAAAGCCCACTTAAAGTAATGGCGGTAACAATATTACGCGCGTGTTTCATAAACACCTCCCCGGAACTCAAGCGTCACTTGCATTGCAAAGTGTAAAGAGCCCACTATTAATAATAAATCTTCTGGTCCTAAGGAGGTTATGGCACGCTCAATTGCTTCTTGATGACTAGGATAAAACGGTAATGAATTATTAAATGTCTTTACAGCCCGCGGATGATCAAAGGTCGTAAGCATAATCCGGGCACCACTTAACGATAATAAATCGAGTTCTTTTTCAAAGTCTTTATCTTTAAAGGCAGCAAAGATAACTGTAATCTTTTTCTTTGTTACTTTTAGATCATTTAAAAGACTTACAAAAGCGTGGGTGTTATGGGCACCATCGACAACTATTGCGGGGTTAATACTAACAACACTGAAGCGGCCAGGGAATGTTTCTTCAAGGAGTGCTGCTTCTAAGGCATTATCATTAATTTTAATATTCATTGCTTTTAGTATTTCTAACGCATTAATGACTAAAATCGCATTTTTTACTTCATAAGCAGCGCCACTGCCAAGGAAATAATCTTTGCCAAGATAATGAAACTTCGTGGCAGTAAGTGACTTATGTAATATTTCATAAGAAAAATTAGTGCTTATCACCTCCGCGTTTTTCCGCTTGGCAACATCCTCTATTATTGAAAGGGCGCTATCTTTAATATCGCCAATTAAAAGCGGAGTATCGCTTTTGATAATTCCGGCTTTATGACGGGCAATATCTTCAATTGTTGGTCCTATTTCATTTATATGATCAAGACCCACATTCGTAATAATACTTAAAATTGGGGAAACAATATTGGTGGCGTCTTTAAGACCGCCTAGGCCTACTTCAACAATGACAAAATCGACATTTTTCTCTGAGAAATAAAGAAAAGATATAAAAGTCATTATTTCAAATGACGATAATTCAAATGTTTTAAAATCGTTATCAAAACGATGCATTTTACCTAAGATAAATTCGTCTGGTATTTCGACACCATTAATAGTTGCAAGTTCATTAATTTTTAAATAATGCGGTGAGGTAAAGAGTCCGACTTGATACCCACTTTTTTCTAAAGAAAGAGCAAGGTAACGAGCACTACTTCCTTTGCCATTAGTGCCGGTAATATGAATAGTACGGGGTAGCACTGGCATTCCGACCTTTTCAATAAACGACAAAAAAGCCGAATCATCATAACGGGTGGGGGCACTATCTAAGTATTTTTTAATTTCTTTATTAGTCATGGTCATCACTACCGCGACGTTTGGCTTTTTGCATCGCGATATCATCTTCACGGGCTTTTATTGTTTCACGTTTATCGTAATGCTTCTTACCTTTACCTAAGGCAATTGCTACTTTAACTCGCCCGCGTACAAAATACATCTTTGTTGGGACAACCGTCATTTGCGCAATTTGCGCGTCAAGGGCATATTTTTTTATTTCTTTTTTATGCATCAAAAGTTTACGACTGCGCCGCGGTTCGTGGTTAAAGATATTACCAAAAGCATAAGGGGCGATATGTAGTCCTTCTAAGAAGGCTTCCCCGTTACGAAACGAGACAAAAGTATCTTTTAAACTTGTTCCACTTTGGCGAATTGATTTAATTTCCGTCCCTGTTAAAACAATCCCAACTTCTAAAAAGTCACTTAAAAAGTAATCATAATTTGCTTTACGATTTTCAGTAATTACGGGATTAATTTCTTTCTTCTTCGCCATTTGCTATTCCTATTTAAGGAAGTTTAACACATCTTGATAAACTTCGCTCTTATTTGTTTCATTTAATATTTCATGCCGCATATGCGGATAGATTTTTAGTTTTGCGTTTTTAAACCCAAGTTTTTCATAAAAACGGTGGAGTTTAACGACTCCTTTTCCGTGTCCACCGACGGGATCATCTTGACCAGCAATGAAAAAGATTGGTAAATCTTTACTAATCGCATCAAGGGCTTTCTTTTTATATAAATTACTGGTTCCTTTTAGGAGTTCTTTATAAAACCCTTTGCTTGAAGGTCCGCCATCAAGGGGATTAGCAATAAAGGCATCAACATTCTCCGGGTTATAACTAAGCCAGTCGGCCGGAGTTCGGGCATTTTTAACACTTTTGGCATAGGCACCGATTGAAAGAGAAGCTAAAAACTTACTTTCTTTATTTCGATTGTTTTTAGTAACGGTTAAATATGCTAAAACTTTCCCTAAACCAAATAAGACACTTGGACCATTGGAGCCGACAATGACGGCTTTATCTACAAGACCTGGGAATTTTTGGAGGAAGCGTTGACTTTGGAATGAACCCATTGAATGGCCAAGAATATATAAGGGTTTTCCGTCCTTTTTAATTTCACTAGCAATTTGCCCTAAATGATCGACAAATAATTCAAAGGCTCCATCTGGGACTTCTTGTTTAGGCATTCCCCCATATGTGACATTTTCCCCTTGACCATAGTAATCAACAGCATAAACATCAAAGCCTTCTTTGTTCATAAAGAAAGCAAAGTCTTGGTAACGAAAGGCGTGTTCTTCCATTCCGGTGACAATTAAAAGATTGGCCTCGGTTTGAAATGATGGCCAATGGGCACCATATAAGGTGAGAAAACTTGAAATTTCATACTCTTTTACATATTTATCCATGCTCTGTCTCCTTCTATTAATTCTACCACCAAATTACCGTCCAAAAAATAAATAGATGTAAAAAATGGCGTATATTGTAGTAAAACTACAAAAAACCCTCTGTTTGTAGAGGGTATTTGCTATTTATTTTTGTTTCTTTTCGTATAAGAAGGCATGACGACACGCTTCTTTAATTGTATACTGCGGCGAAAATCCGAGTTCAATATGGGCTTTTTCAATGTCGGCATAACTTGTGGCGATATCCCCATCACGACGTGGACCAATGACATAAGGAATCTTAATTTTATTAGCCTTTTCATAGGCATGAATTAATTCTAAAACACTAGTTCCTTTGCCAGTTCCAAGGTTGTAATAGTTATATGCTTTATCAAAGGAAAATGCTTTAAGCGCTAAAAGGTGACCATGGGCAAGATCAACGACGTGAACATAATCTCGAACCCCGGTGCCGTCCACTGTATCATAGTTATCGCCATGAACGCTTAAATATTCTAATTTACCGTTTGCAACCTTACTAATATATGGCATTAAGTTATTTGGAATATCGCTTGGTGATTCACCTAATAATTTTGAAGGGTGGGCGCCAATTGGATTAAAATAACGAAGACTTACGGCTTTAAATCCGGGATTAGCGCTGACAAAGTCTTGGAGAATTTGTTCAATGAATAATTTTGTAGTTGCGTAAGGATTTGTGGTATGACCAAGGGGGTCTTCTTCTTTAATCGGCATCACTTCTGGAGTGCCATATACTGTGGCGCTACTTGAGAATAATATATTTTTTACATCATATTCAACCATAAGTTCGAGGAGCGTTAATGTTGAATCTAAGTTATTTCTGTAATAAAGAAGCGGTTTTTGCACACTTTCGCCAACTGCCTTTAAACCGGCAAAGTGAATGACAGCGTCAAACTTATGTTCATTAAAAACTTTAGCGAGCGCTTTTTTATTTTCGACGTCAACTTTATAAAAAAGCGGACGTACTTTCGTAATCCGTTTGATCTTCCCAATGACATCTTTATTTGAGTTAACAAGGTTATCAACAATGACAACTTCATGACCCGCATTAATTAATTCGACAACGGTATGGGAACCGATAAAGCCAGTTCCGCCTGTAACTAGAATCTTCATTACTCTGTACCTACTTTTCTTCCTAATTCAATTGCTTGTTGTAATGCTTCATTCCCTTCAATATCGCCTCGTTCATGGACACCCGGAACTGTTAAAATTTCAAATTCAGGAATTTCAAGTTGTTTGACTAGTTCTTTAAATTCATGAGTAATACCAACGAAGGTATCTTCATCATTATCACGGGCAACGGCAAGTAAGATTGCTTTGGTAAATTTTAAATTTCTTTTCCGTTGCGGGACAAGATAAGCGTATAAGTTATCGATAAATAATTTTATCGCACCGGAAAATCCCCCAAAATAGACTGGAGAACAAAGTACTAAAACATCAGAGACATGGATGTATGGCGCAAGCACGTTAAAATCATCTTCAAGGAGACTTGGTTTTCCCTTTCGCCATGCATTTTCTTTATCGCGAAATGGTGAAAAATTACGATTTGAGGCTTCGACCTTTTGAATAGCGTTGCCGCCTTGGCGGGCGCCTTTAATGAAAGCATTTGCAAGAAAGGCCGAGTTTCCGGTTTTCCTTACGCTTCCTGTAACAATTAGAATATTTTTTGCCATACTTCCTCCATATACTATTATAACACACCAAATGTCCGATTTGTCTTAAAATCGCACTTTTTCTTACATTCTACCAGCCATTTTGATGTATTTTCTCAATATTAACGGCTTCGTTGGCCCCTTTGTATTCCCCTTTAATTCCAAAAGCAATCATCCCATATAAGGTGAAATTACTAGGTACACCAAGGAAGTTTAAGATCTTCTTATTATGTTCGTCATTCCGCGTTGCAATCCAAAATCCGCCAAGATTTTCATAACTATCAATCGCTAAAAGCATGCTGAATAAAAGCGCGCTACTATTGCTTAAGGCGTTATAGACATTAGGTTCTTTTTCGTCATCATTTAAGATTAAAATTAAGTTTGGCGCGTTCTCAAATTGACCGCCTTTTTGATGTAAAACACTTAGTTCTTTGATTTTGGCTAGATCATTAACAAACACAACATGTTGTGGTCGTCGATTTCCGGCTGATGGGCTAATTAAGGCAACATTAAGTATTTCATTAACAACTTCTTGACTAACTGGTTTCTTTTTGAACTTCCGAATACTTCTTCTTTTATACAAAGCATTTAAGATTGGGTTTTCTTTGATTACTTCCGTTTTTTGCGAGAATTTATTAATAAAATCACTTAATAAATCTTTCCGCGTAACAATGCCAATAAAGTAATTTCGATCATCAAGAATGGGAATAAAGTTTTGACCAAGTGAAGTTTTAATTAAATCTTCCATTGAAGCATTGATGGTGACTGGTGCATAATCACGATTTCTTCGAACGGCTCTTAATTTCCGGGTACTTGCAAATTCAAGACCGTTTTCTTCTAAATACCAAAGCAAATCACCTTCGGTAATTGTCCCTACATAATAACCATCTTTATCGAGTAAAGGCACGCTATTATATCGGACAATTTTTAATATTGTGAGTGCCTCTGCAATCGTCAAATTAGTCGTTAAAAACCTCACATCTTTTTTGGGAGTAAGTAGCATTAGTATATTCATGGCGCCCTCTTTCTTTACTATTATTATAACTTATCTTCGTTTTGGATGGTAAAAAACAAATATGTATAGTATGATAATATTAATTATGGAGTAGACCACAAAAGGAGAAATTATGGCCATTTTTATTCGTGATAGCTATGACGAAATGTCAAGAGCTGCTGCTAAACAAATTGCAAAACAAATCAAAGAAAAACCAAATTCAGTTATCGGGCTCGCCACTGGATTTACCCCGATCGGCACATACCGGGAGTTAATTAGAATGCACAAAGAAGAAGGCTTAAGTTTTAAAGATGTAACCGCCTTTACTTTATATGAATTTTTAGGTGAAGGGTTCGATGTAATCAAGCCATATGGTCTTGATAAATCAAGTGCCCGTTATATGCATGAAGAATTTTTTAAACACATTGATATTCAAAAGAAAAATATTCATTACTTCAATGGATTCACTAGTAATCCAAGCAAAACATGTAATGAATACGAAAAGAAAATCCGCGATGCCGGTGGCATTGATATTCAATTACTAGGGATTGGCCGTGATGGACACTGGGGCTATAATGAACCTGGTTCAAGCCTTGGCAGCCGGAGCCATGTCGTGGCTTTAACTAAACAAACAATTGATGATAATTATGAAGACTTCTATCGGAAAGTGGGTCTTACCAAAGATGAAATGCCCCATTTTGCCTTAACGATGGGGGTTGGCACCATTCTTGATGCCCGTAAATTAATTTTAATCGCCAGTGGCGTCAAAAAAGCCGATGTCATTAGACAAGCATTAGAAGGTCCTGTTACCGCGCAAATTACTTCAAGTGCGATTCAACTTTATTCTGGTGAAGCAACCATTATTTTAGATAATGAAGCCGCAAGTTTATTATCAAATATTGAACATATTAAACATACCGAAGAAATGTCCAAAAAATACGGCTTCCGCGCTGAATAATTAATTCAAAAAACTTAAGAAAAACGCTGAACTTAATCAGCGTTTTTTATTATTTCTTTTCCGTGTCCCCGCTTGTGGGCAAGTTTATTTAAATATAAGAAAGGAAGAATTACGGTAAATGATGCCATAATCCCTTCACTCTTGAATAATAATAACGATAATGATTCAAATTGACTCCGCACTAAGAAGATTAAAAGACTTACAAAAGTAAAAAACGCCAAAGCCTTATTGGCCTTTCTTCTTCTAATCAAAATAAAGAGGATAACAAAGAACATCGAAACATAGGCAATAAAGCCTAGTAATCCAAAGGTATGAAAGACTTCTACAAAGCCATTATGATAGTCACCAAGTCCCATGCTATTGGGGCGCCCTAATTCTTGATCAATGCGCATTTGATAAAAGTAACGGGAAATATGGGGTCCGTCCCCTATTAAAAAGGTAACCGGGGATGCGACAATAAGACTAAAGGCATAGGTCCAAAGACCAACTCTTGACGCAAAAGTTTTACCGGCCTCTTCTAATACTTGGGTTGTTATCGCTTTTTTCAAAAAGTCGCCAAATAATGTTTCTTGAAGCGTGGGAATAACGCGGAAGAAAATAATAGTCACAATAAAGGAAGAACTAAGAACGGTGAGAATGGTAAGTCGCTTGTATTGTTTTTTCTTCGCCATCGACCATAAGTTCCGATAGAAAACAAAGATAAAAAGTAATAAGGATAACGCAATATTAGTTTTTGAAAAGGTGAGGAAAATACCAAACATAAGCGGGATTTGCAGTAAAAAGTAAATGATACGACGTTTATTCTTAATTGTTAAGTAGTAAAGAAAAACCGCCATTACTTGTGAACTAAGCAGGAAAGAAGCATATGGATTTCGGTTATTGAAGAAACTTGTTGGCACATCGGTAAAACTTGCGTAGCCCCCCGAAACAAGATCAACAATTACATCCCATTCAGTTATAAAACTATATACGATTGCTCCAATTGACACTAAAACAATCACAGCAATAAAAAACTTTGTGATTGATAAAAAGTGCTTATGATTAGGGAGGGCAATAACAATAAAATAGAAAAAGGCAATATTCACGGCTAAGGTAAGAATGGCGGTTATTCTTTTCCCGGGCGCCAAGGTAAGTATTACGTCATTTATCGTGCCATCAAAGAATTTGACTGGAAGTGTTCTTATTTCCGGAATGGTTAATATATTGATAGTCATTACGATAAAGAAAACAATGAGAATTGTAATAATAATAACCCCGTTAACACTAAGCCTAATTCTTCGGACAAAGTATATGCTAAAACTGCTGATCAGGGTAACAATCATCGTGGCAATAATCGTTTGATTTGGTAACGAAATTGGACCAAAATAATAACCTGGCGTTACTTTAGTAATGATTGATTGTTCCAAGAAAAAGAAGGTCAAATTCACAATTAGAATCGTCATGAAAAAGAAACTAAAAATCGATATTGCCTTTTTTAACTTGTTCATTCTTTAATTATACCTAAAAAAGAGCAAATACATGCAAATACTGGATAAAATTACTAAAATTTACCAATATTCTTCAAAACAAGATTGTAAAAAAGTCTCTAATAATTGTTTATTTATATACTAAATATATTTATTTATATTATTATTTTTCGCGTATCTTCTAAGATAATAAGTTACCAATCGACAACGTCGGGGTTACTAGCCCTACCCGCTTTTCCCTTTAAATTATCAATAGCGATAATATCTTCTTTACTTAAGGAAAAATCAAAGATATCAAGATTTTCCTTTATCCGACTTGGGGTGACTGATTTTGGTAAAGGATTATACCCGTGTTCTAAACTCCATCTTAACGCAACCTGCGCCGGGGTCTTATTGTATTTTTGGGCAAGGTCATTAAGGAGTTCTTGACTGAATAGTTTCCCGGTGCCAAGCGGTGAATAAGCAGTTGTTAAGATATTGTGTAACTCATTATACTTTACGGCTTCTTCTTGCATATCGCTCGGGTTAATTAGTATTTGATTAACAACGGGTTTTACTTTCGCCGTCTTCAATAAAGCCTCTAAATGATGAGGCATAAAATTAGAAACGCCAAGTGCCTTAATTTTGCCTTCTTGGTAGGCTTCTTCTAAAGCACGCCATACTTCTTTATTCCGTTTTTCATAATTTGGTCGGAAGATATTACTATTTGGCCAGTGAATTAAAAAGAGATCAACGTAATCGAGTCCTAAACGTTTTAAACTGGCATCAATCGCCACCTTTGCGTCTTCATAGGTAACATGCTTGTTCCAAATTTTTGTGGTGACAAAAAGTTTTTCGCGGGGAATGCCGCTATCCTTGATGGCGCGACCTACACTTTCTTCATTGCGATATACTTCGGCAGTGTCAATATGAATATAGCCGGCTTTTAATGCTTCGCGCACACTATAATAAGCTTCTTCTCCATCCTTTACTTGCCATGTTCCAAAGCCAATTACTGGCATTTTGTGCCCATCACTTAATAGATAAACACTATTTTTATTTAGACTTTTAGGATCAACTCTAAACTTTGATATAAACATAATTATTGCCTCCTCTTTGTATTTATTATAACCAATGTAACCATGAATAAAATGGTTGTTACTATAATAAATAGCCCCTCACTTGGGATATAATCCCCTAAAATAATTCATCCGAAATTAGTAAATATCATTTCAAATAATATTTTAGATAATTTTAATATTAAATAATTTAGAGAAGAGTAAAATTAAATTGTCAGTAAATAAGGAGAAAAATAAGGACAATTAACAAGAAAATTTTATTATTTCCATTGCTGGGTCTTCTTTTCGCGGGGATCAACTTTACTACTACAAGGAATTTTCACAAAATTTCTGCCCTTACGCCGATGCCGACCAATATTAACATGGTGAATTCAACCGATTTACAAGTTAGTAATTATTACGCTGGGGTGAACGGGAAAAAGGGAGATGCTTTATTAGGCTTCTTATACACCAAGATTAAAGATAATAACGAATACAGTTATGATAATACTACCCATCGCTATATTTATAAAATAATCGATCGTAACTGGGAATTGGATGCTATTGACACCATATCTAAAGCCAACACAGCGAACTTTAATTATTCGACTGACAATGGCTTTATCCACAAGTTATACGCAGATTATAACGATGACATTAATACTGCTGACCGTTTTAAAAATGTTGGCGCTACTCGCGTCAGTTTTGACAAAGAACATATTTGGGCGCAATCTTTAGGAAACTTTGGCCGAACTGGTGGCGCTGGAAGCGACTTCCATGCCTTATGGCCAAGTGACGTTAAAGGTAATCAACAAGGTCATAGTAACTATAGTTTTGGCATCCCACAAACCGGAATTACTTCTTATAATAACGATTACGGAACATATGTTGGCAGAAATGGTTACATTGCCGGTTCGCCAAATAAAGTGTTCGAACCACTTGATCAATATAAAGGTGACGTTGCCCGGGCAATGTTTTATATGCCGGCCCGTTACTATCAATACGTTGATACCCTTCATCCAAAACTTGAATTAGTGAATTCTTCGCCTGACGCTCATACCGCAAGTACTTCAGTAACCGGTAAGGCTGGTATTCTCGATACGCTGCTTGCTTGGCATGAACTCGATCCAGTCGATGATTATGAAATTAAACGGAATAACTTAATCGCAAACAACTACCAAATGAATCGTAATCCGTTTATTGATTACCCGCAATGGGCACGGATTGCTTATGATCCAAGTTATAGTGGTACTGGCGCGACTAATGCACTTGAAACATCAAGTGTTGGCACAAATACTAACCCCATTGAAATGTCAAACCTACTTAGCATTGAATTAGTAACCACAAGTGTTAAGAAAACATATAATGAAAACGAACGATTTAGTAGTGCCGGCCTTATCGTTAGTGCTACTTATGATAACGGCATGACGCAAAACATTACTAACTATAATGTAAGTATCGCTGAAGGCACTCCTTTGACCATTGTTGGAACCCAAAATGTGACAATCAGTGCAACGCATAATGGCCAAACAAAAACTGCATCATATCCAATTACCGTCAACCCAATTTTTGTAAAACAACTTACTTCAATTAGTGTGACGAATTTTGCGCCTACCGCCGAACTCAATAGCACATATAATAATGCAAGTGTAAAAGTGACGGCATATTATAATGATTCCACAAGTAAAGATGTAACAAGTACGGCTGTTATCGCCTATCCAAATACTAGCCAACTTGGTATTCAATCATTACGGGTTGACTATACTGAAAATGCGATAAATAAAACCGCTTATTACAATGTTGAAATTATTAATCAAGTTAATCCAGTCGTCTATTCACCCGATTTATTCATTTCCGAATATGTCGAAGGTTCAAGCAATAACAAATATATTGAAATATATAATGGCACTGGACAACCAGTTGACCTTTCAAACTACAACCTATTACTTTTTACAAATGGCAGTAAAAAAGCTTCAACTACCACGAGATTATCAGGCACCCTTCCTCACGATAGTGTCATAGTCTACAAAAAATCCACTGCCGTATTAACCCTTCCTGCTGGTGTCACTGCAATTGACGCAAGTGCTATAAATTTCAACGGTGATGATGTGGTTGCTTTACAAAAAATAAGCACCGGTAAATATGTTGATATTTTTGGTCGAATTGGTCAAGATCCTGGCACTGGTTGGTTAGTTAATGGCGTAAAAACCGTCGATGTAACTTTAGTTCGCAAACCAACCATCAATAAAGGTGTTACTTCTAATCCATCATCATTTAATCCTTCACTTGAATGGACGATGTTACCGATGGATACAGTGACGAATTTAGGCAGTCGCTAAACTAATACAAACTTATTATTTAATAACAATCCATCTTATTATGTGTATCCATTTTTGTCATACTAAAAATTAATAGTATGTTGAAAAAAGTAAGGTTAAATGGTTTTGGTTTTATAAGAAAAGAAAATGACCTCGTTACGAGGTCTTATGGTGGTTGAGGTTATTACCTCTTATATATTCTTATTATAACAATTCTTAAATATCTGTCAATAATTCCCAATAAAATACCCATATTAATCGTATTTATCATATCATGAGCTATTTTGTGACGTTTTTATACATATCTCATGGATAAAGGGGTAAAATGAATAGGCGTATGAAAAAGAAAATATTATTACTGCCCTTATTGGGTCTTCTTCTCACGGGAATCAAACTTTCTACTTCAAAAGATCATATAAAAGTAGATGCCTCTACACCGATGCCGACGAATATCAATATGACGAATTCTACGGACGCCGAGGTAAGCACTTATTATGCGGGTGTAAACGGGAAAAGCGGTGATGCTTTACTTGGTTTTCTTTATACTAAAATTAAAGATCATAATGAATATGATTACGAAAATAACACCCACCGCTTTATTTATAAAATTATTGATCGGAACTGGGATTTAGACGCGATTGATACCGAGTCAAAAGCAAATACTACAAACTTTGATTACACAAATGACAATGGTTTTATCCATAAATTATATGCAGATTATAACGATGACATTAATACTGCTGACCGTTTTAAAAATGTAGGCGCTACCCGCGTTAGTTTTGATAAAGAACATATGTGGCCGCAGTCGCTTGGTGAGTTTGGTCGCACTGGGGGAGCAGGAAGCGACTTCCACTCCTTATGGCCAAGTGATGTCAAAGGTAATCAACAAGGTCATAGCAACTACAGTTTTGGCATTCCTGAAACAGGCATAACTACATACACAAATGATTATGGCACTTATGTTGGCCGTAATGGTTATATTAATGGTTATCCAAATAAAGTATTTGAACCACTTGATCAATATAAAGGTGACGTTGCCCGGGCAATGTTTTATATGCCAGCCCGATACTATGAATATATTGATGTTCTTCATCCAAAACTTGAATTAGTAAATGATTCACCAGACGGACATACCGCAAGTACTTCAGTAACTGGCAAAGCAGGTGTTCTCGATACTCTTCTTGCCTGGCATGAACTTGATCCAGTTGATGATTATGAAATTAAAAGAAATAACTTAATTGCTAACAACTACCAAATGAATCGTAATCCGTTTATTGATTACCCGCAATGGGCACGGATTGCTTATGATCCAAGTTACTCGGGAAGCGGGGCTACTAATGCGCTTGAAACATCAAGCGTTGGCACCGGAAACACCCCAGTTGATAACGCAAACTTGCTAAGTATTGATCTTATTACAACGAGTGTTAAAAAAACTTATTCTCTGAATGAAACATTTACAAGTGCTGGCCTTATTGTAAACGGCACTTATGATAATGGTATAACCCAAAGAATTGATAACTATAATGTTAGCTTGACCGAAGGCACTTCTTTAACAACAATTGGCTCCCAAAACATTACGATTAGTGTTACGCATAGAGGTCAGACGAAAACCGCAACTTATCAAATAAATGTCTATGAAAACTTTACAAAAGAATTGACATCAATTAGTGTTTCTAGTTACGAACCAACTGTAAAATTTAAAGATACTTATAATACCGAAAGTGTTAAAATCACCGCTTATTATAATGACTCAACTTCTAGTGATGTTACTAGTTCAGCAATTATTAGATATCCAAATAGTAGTGAACTTGGCACCCAATCTTTAAGAGTTGATTATACCGAAAATGCAATCAGTAAAACTATTTATTACGATGTTAAGGTCACAAATAATGGCGTTATTGTTGGCGAAGTCCCGGTATATACTACTGATTTGTTTTTCTCTGAATACGTTGAAGGCTCGAGTAATAATAAATATATAGAAATCTATAACGGCACCGGCCGGTCGGTTGATTTATCAGATTACAACATCCTTCTTTTTGCAAATGGGGCTACGACTGCAACTGCTACAAATAATCTTTCTGGTACCCTTAATCACGGTAGTGTAGCGGTATATAAAAATAGTGCGGCGGTCTTAACCCTTCCTGCTGGTGTTACTGCAACGGTGGCAAGTGCTATAAATTTCAACGGTGATGATGCGTTGGCGTTACAAAAAATAAGTACCGGAAATTATGTCGATATCTTCGGAAAAATAGGCGAAGACCCTGGTACAAACTGGTTAACAAATGGGGTAAAAACCGTTGATGCAACTTTAGTAAGAAAATCAACAGTTACCCATGGGGTCACCACAAATCCTGATGTGTTTGATCCTTCACTTGAATGGGAAATGTCTGTAATTGACACTTCTGCAAATCTTGGAAGTCATAATATGAGTGTGACAACAATAAAGATTAGTGCCCTTGAACAAGCAAATGCTTTTGCCCTCTACTTCTTAGCTTCAACCGCCGCCGCGTGTGATGACGGCAATGGCGGAATTTTAGCAACAGACGGTACATGGGCAAAATTAAGTGAAGAATATGCTTATATGGCGAGTGACACAAAATTGATTTATAAAAATAGTGTGCAAAATGCGGAAGGCACCAATATAGAACATGCAAAAGCAAGGTATTTTCTATTAATTAACAGCTATTCTGCACTAAATAGTGACAATTTCATGGTCGATAATAACAATACACCAATCTTTAGTGGTTATCTACAAGTGACCACTTCTACTAATAATCAAAACTTTGCCATCATTATTCTGGGGTTATTAGGAACATTACTTGTCTTCCCAATCATCCGTAAAAAGTATAAAAATCAATAATTTTATTTATAACGCTCTAAATTTTCTAATAACATTTAATGTTATTAGACAGTTTCATTTTTGTTATACTTAAAAAGATGAAACACAAAAATAAATATTTTTTCAATAAATCCATGCCCTTAATCGTATTTATAGTGAGGAGCATATATGCGTGACACAAATGTGGAGCGTATCATTCTTCTCCTTGGCCATCTGAAAAAGGGCGAGATGGATTTCTTCGACGAGTTTTACTCCCTCACAAAATATCAAATATACTACTCCATCCTCGCCCTTGCCAAGAATAATGAACTCGCCGAAGACATCTTAGCGGAAACGTATATTAAGTTTCTTGAAAAACTTGATGCAATCAACGCAAAAAAGAATCCCCTTGGCTATCTCTTAATTACCGCCCGGAACTTAACGCTTGATTACTTCAAGAAAGAAAACCGTGTATCTTACATTGAAGACTATACGACTGAAGAGGAAATTGGCGCCAGCGTATCTGATGAATATGATGATAGTGACCGACCTCTCCTCCGGATGCAAGAAATCTTGAATGAAACAGAATATGAAGTTGTTGTTCTTTATATTCTTAGTGAAATGACGCATAAAGAAATTGCCAAACAACTTAAAAAACCTCTAGGTACGATTACTTGGACATACAGTAACGCCATCAAAAAACTACAGAAAGGACTTAGCTATTATGACCCACAACGATGACAAAGACATCAAAAAGTTTATTAGCGAAAATGTGGAAAAACCGGAAATTAAATTAACTTCGCAACAAATTATTGCTAGGTTCAATGAACGTCAGGTAACTAAACCCGTAAAAAGATCAATTTTTGCAATGCCGCAATTTAAACTTGGCTTAGGTTTCTTAACCATTGCTATTTTAGTAGGAACAACCGTTTACTTAACAAGAGACGTTATTGTTCCTCCAGTCATAAGCAGCGAAGATCCGCCAATTCTAGTTAAAGAAGGTAATAAAATTCCCGGTGGCAAAGAAGGCGAATTTCTCTTTATGTCTTCTTCAGCAATCGTCTATGCTCCAAGTGAAAGTGTCGCAATTACCCCACAAATAAGTGCCCGTCTTGATTTTTCGCCAACTGCAGCCATTGATAATCAAGTTGAACTCGAAGCCACCCTTGATCAAACTTTACCGCTTGTAACCGATTACTATGAATCAACCCGTGGTTTTAACTTCCAAAAAAACCAAGGATCTTATAATGGAACTTACGGTACATACACACGCGAATACATTATTAATGAAAATACCCGCCTAATTGCTAACGTTGAACTTGAAGTTGACGATACAGAAACGGAAACGGAAATTGATGGCGAAATCATTATGAATGATAAGACGTATCGCTTTGAAGGGGAAACGGAAGTCGATATTACTGATAATGAAACCGATATTAGTCTTAAAATCTACTACACCGAAAATTCATACTTAGAAATTAATAGTGAAAATGAAGGCAATGAACAAACCTTCAAATATAAATTAACCCTTGATGGTAACGAAGCCTTCTATGCGGAAATGGAAAGTTACAATATGAAAGGGAATACAACACGCTTCATCGATACCAATGTAAAGCGTAACAACATTGACTACTACTTCCATATTGAAAGAAGGATGTCGTACTTCGTTTTCTATTATAATAATTATATGATTACGGCCACACTAGGCACGGATCATAAGTTCACCTACGACTACAAATTAAAATAGTGAAAAAAGAAAATTCACTATTTTTTTTATAATTCCAATAAAATGTCTTTCTCAATCGTATTTATGGTGTAAGGAAAAATCACAGGAGGAACAAATTATGAAAAAAACCTTAACATTGACTCTCGCGCTTGGAGCAGGCTTAACGCTCATCGGTTGTAAACCAGCCACAAGTGTATTATCCGTAATCAAACAAGATACCGTAGCTCTTCAAGCTACTACAGCCTTAACCCTTGCTGATGGCTTTAAAGCCTCACCAACAATGTCCGCTCTTAGAAAACATATGCTTAATGGAGTAACGGAAGATCCCGGAATCCCGGTTGCGACATTAGACATCTTATTCAATAACGGCGTGAACTTCAACGTTGAAAGCACGACAAGTGACCGTGAAGGTTATGAATTCATGGACACCATCTCCTTCAATATCGGGGATGCCGAAAAAATCGCTTATAAACTTTATTACAACCTTGAAACATTCACTGAAGAATTAGATGATGACGACGATGAAGTCTCCCCCGGCACAAGTGGCCCAGTTACCCCTTCAGCAATGATGGATGACGACGATGAAATGGATGATGACGACACTGGTTACCAACACCGTCATCGTGAAGGCGACAAACACTATCGCTTACGCGGCTTAGCCCTTGTTGGAGAAGATGAATATCGCTTCATGGCTAAAACTGAAAGTGAAACCGAAGATGACGAAGTTGAAACCGAATTACGTTTCATGCTTTGGAAAGCTGATGGAAACTTCATCCACATTAAACAAGAAATCGAAATCGAAGGCGTTGAAGGAACACCCGACTATGAATACGAAGAAGAATTCTTCTACATGGTTGTCGAAAACGGAAACGTTGTTAAACAATTCAAACTCGAACTTGAAAATGAAGACAATGAATTAGAATTAGAAGTCAGATTAGATGGCGTTAAATACGAAGTCGAATACTTAACCGTTGATGGCAAAAACCTCATCAAAGTTAAAGTTGAAGGCGGTAGCACCTACGTTTACGAAAAAGTCGTAAACACTGATCCTGAAACTGGCGAAACTTCCGTAACCTACATCCTCCAATAACATCAATAATATTAAAAAGAAGACCCTATCTCGGTAGGGTCTTTTCTTTTGCAATGAAAAAGGTTTGACATTTAATCAAACCTTATCTTTTACTTTAATGGTGGAGCTGACGAGGATCGAACTCGCTACCTCATCGTTGCGAACGATGCGCTCTCCCAGATGAGCTACAGCCCCACGCTAGTAAAGTTTATCAAACTAGCCGATATTTGCAAGGACTATTAATCAAAATAATAGTTCTTTTCTTAATTTATTCTTCTTCTTCGATTTCACTATCGTCTTTAATACGATCAAATTGTCGCACTAATTTTCCAACCGTAATATCTAAAGTATCTTTTTTGTTAATTAAAGCATTAAACGTTGTCATGAATCCATTATAACGTTCCTCTAAATATTTAAATTCCTTGGCTAAAGCAATAATAAGTTTATTAACTTCTAATAGTTTTTGACTCCGTTTATATTCAATCATTAACGCTTTTAAGGTGTGAAGGGTTGGTTGTAAGGTAGCCGGTGAAACAAGGACCACATTATGTTTTCTTGCATAAGTAACGATATCTTTAAAGTCGCTTTCAGTGTTAATAAAGTGATATATTTCATCACTTGGGAAGAAGCATAAGGCGTAATCAATCGTTTCGCCTTTAACAATATATTTGTCTTTTACTTCATCAATCCGTGCTTTAACATCAGCCTTAAAAGCTTTCCGGAATTCATTGATTACTTGATGATTTTCATCAAACATTTTCGCGTAATTGTCGTAGGCAAATTTAGCGTCAATACATAATAAACTTGCTTTATCACGTGGCAAGAAAATAGCGGCATCAGTCCGTGCCCCACCTTTTAAGGTGAATTGCGTTTGGTAAAGTCCAGTTGTGCCTTCATATACTTCTTCTAAAATACTTTCCAGGAGAAATTCGCCAAACTTTCCGCGTTTTGCCCCGCCGCCGGAGATAACGGTGTTTAATTTTTTGACATCTTCTCCGAGATTAATAACTTCTTTATTGGCCTCAACGATTTCTTGCATCTTTTTACCAAGTTCGGTGAATGTTTTTTCCCCTTTTTCGGCATCAAGACGAAGTTTTTCTTGAACATCCTTATTTAGCAACGCAAGTTTGTTGTCAATTTCTTCGCGCATTGCTTTTAAAAACTTTTGATCACTTTCACTTAGTTTTTCGGTTTGGGCATTAAAGCGTTCAAGAAAGGCTTTATCCATTTCCGCCCGCAGATTGGCTACTGAATTTTGCACAAAGTTTAATTGGGTTAAGGTCTCACTTTGGTCAACAGTAATTTCTTTTAAGTCAAGGGCCGGGGCTTTCTTTTTAAAGGCCATAATGATTAAAATAATAACTCCAATTAATAGCAAAGAAACAAGAGCAATTAATATATATAATAGAAAATCCATAGGAATTCCTCCTTTTCTATATTTTACACTACGTTGCCTTTATTTTTATCTTATTAAAAATATAAGTATTTCTTTTAGTACATTTAGGAAAATAATTGGGTTTTGTATTGCAGTTTTAAGGTCTTTTTTTCTTCCTCATTTACCCCTTTTTCCACCCTCTTTTCTAGTATAATAATGGCAATGGAAAAGATATACGCAGTCATTGATTTAAAAAGTTTCTACGCCGGAGTAGAATGCGCATTACGGGGACTTGATCCTTTTAAAACCCCCTTGGTAGTGTGTGATGAAAGCCGCGGTGATGGCACGATTATTATGGCCGTTACTCCTTATTTAAAAACGCTTGGTTTAAGTAATGTAATGCGTAAGTTTGATTTACCAAAGGGCATCAATTACATCTTTGCGAAACCGCGGATGGAGTTGTATATTCAAAAATCAACCGAATTTAATGCTTTACTGCTCAATTACTTTGCCAAAGAAGATTGGTATCCTTATTCAATTGACGAAACATTTGTCCATTTAACCCCTTATTTATCACTTTACAATAAAACTCCCGAACAAATAGTGGAATTTATTATTAAAGAAATTTATTATCACTTTAAACTTTATGTTACGGTGGGAATTGGTCCTAATATGTTTTTAAGTAAGTGTGTCCTTGACCTTGAAGCCAAAAAAGACCCACGCTTTTATGCTCGGTGGGAGATGAAAGACGTTCAAGAAAAATTATGGAATATTAAACCACTTCGAAAAATTTGGGGTATTGGTCCGGGATATGAAAGACGACTTAATAAACTAGGTCTTTATTCTTTAAAAGATGTCGCGCTTTATCCACGCCTTAAAATGAAAGAACATTTTGGCATTATGGGCGAACAGTTATGGGATCACGCCAACGGGATTGATAACACTGATTTAAGTGAAACTTATGTTCCGCTTAATAAGTCCCTTACTTCTGGCCAAGTACTGTTCCGTGATTATGATATAAATGAAGCACCAGTCTTGATTCGGGAAATGACCGATGAATTATGTATGCGGATGCGAAAAAATAACTTAAAAGCCAAGAAAGTCGCTTTAGCAGTCTTAACGAGTAAACCAGAGGCAAAGATGTTTAGTAAATCAATGTCCCTGCTTTTACCCACCGGCAGTAATAGTGAGTTATATAATGCTTTCCTTGAAGTATTAAGCCATTTTGATATTACAAGTGTCCGTTCCTTGCACTTAAGTGTCAGTGGCCTAACAAGTGATCCGCATGAACAAATAAGTTTAATTGAAGATTACGTGGCCGTGAACACGAGAGAACAAAAACTTTGGGAAACAATCGATGATTTACATGAACGCTTTGGTAAAGATAAAATCATGCGGGCTAATGCTTTAACAAAATCAAGTACATATTTAAAAAGAATACGGCAGATTGGCGGACATCATAAATGAGCAGGGGTATGAAAAAGTTTTTACCATTTGCAAGCCTGAAAGAGCAAGCCCTTTTTCTAAATGAAATGCAACGCCAAAAACAAAAGATTGAAAAGCCAGTTATCAGTGAAGATACTGCCCAAGAAATAAATGAAATACTTGCAAATTATCATGGGGAAATAGTGCGAATTTATTATTATGACCGCGGCTTTATCAAAACCCACACCGCAAAAATTAAAAAGATTGATGTTTTGTATCAAGTCCTTCTTTTTACGGAAATACGTGTTACTTTCACCAATCTTTTAAATATTGAAATAATTAATTAAGCTAAGAGTTTGAAATTCATTAACACTGGATTATGGTCGCTATAGACAAACCCTAACCCGTAACGGGGATCAGTAGTGGCTAAATTTTCTTCTTGGAGTCCTACACCACTTCCAATCGTTTCGATGTTAGTAACTTCAATATTGTCACTTACTAAGAAACCATCAATCGTAACCATTGAGTTATCAACGATACCGTTTTCGTTTTTATCATCAAAAGGGATGGAAGCATCGCGGCACGTCCCAATGTTAGTCGGTCCATAAGCATTTAAATGCATATCCTTAAAGTCATAGGCATAGGTTTCAACTTCACCGCTTATAAGGTTTTGCACTTCAACCCCATCTTGACTTTCATTAAGACGGAAATAATTAAACCAGTCTGTTTTTAAAATCGCTGTTTCTTGTTTATCAAAGATGTTTGCTTTATAAGTTGCGTTAAGCGTGGGATTATCGATCACTAAATCATGGTTGAAATCACCACCGACCACGACATAATTGTTGTCGCCATCAATGTCCCGGGCAACTTTAATTGCTTCCTTTAACTGTTCAAGTTGTAACTTTCTTACAACCCCATTTTCATCATAAGCGGACATGTGAACATTAAAAATATATAGTTTTTGCACACTATCAGTGATTTTTACTTCGCTAATGGTGAAGGCACGGTCAAGATCAAAGAACTTACCGAAGAAGGCATCAGTAATTTTAAATTCTTTACGTTCGGCACTAGTGACATTATATTTTGAATACGTAGTAATACCGGAATTTGATTGACCAATTGGTTCATGCACCGGGTAAGCAAGGTAGGCACTATGGTAATTTACGCCATACACCATGCCGTAATTTTCATGTTTTGCGTTCCCTATTTCTAGTTGATTAACTTTGAAACTCCTTGTACTTGAAGTATCAACTTCTTGATAAAGCATGAAGTCAAGGTTACCAAGTTTATTAATCGTGTCATATGCCCCATTTGTGTTTTTAAGGACATTATCTTTACTAATCCCGCGGGCTTTTTTCCCGGAAGTTTCCACTTGACCTTGCGATGTTTGATATTCTGCTTTAAATTCACTCGTATCCATGAAGAAACTATAATCTCGTTCATAGGCACCAAAGCCAATATTATAAGTTGAAATACTAAATTCTTTCGTCGCGATATCACTTTTAAGAAGCGCGGTGGTTTGATTATTGTTGACTACTAATGTTTCGTCACCAATCCGATAGTAACTAAGGGAAATATACCCGACATAACCAACAAGGAGTAAGACAATAAGACCAAGCAAGGATCCCACACTAATAAGGGCGATGACCCATGGTTTTTTCTTTTTCTTGTCGCTCATTAGATTGCCCAAGTACCGTCCTTAAAGATCGTTACTTTTCTTCCATCTTGGGTTGTACCGACGATGTTCATATCATCACTACCGATCATAAAGTCGACGTGAATCATTGAATCATTGACACCCATTTCCCGCAGTTCTTCTAAGGTGTATTTGTCATAATCACGCACGGTATTGCTATAACCCATACCAAGGGCGATATGACATGAAGCATTTTCGTCAAATAAGGTACTGTAGAATAAGATGCCCATTTGATTAATTGGTGATTCTTTTGGTACAAGAGCAACTTCGCCCATATATCCAGCGTTTTCATCCATTTCAAGCATTTGTTTTAAGAGGGCTTCATTTTTTTCGGCACCGAATTTCACAACTTTACCATCTTTAAATTCAAACCAGAAACCATCGATTACTTCACCGCGATAACTTAAAGGCATCGTGGCGATAACTTTTCCTTCTGCTTGGCCTTTTCGTGGGGTAGTAAAGCATTCTTCAGTTGGCATATTGGGATTAAAAGGAATACCACTTCCTAAGGCTTTTTCGCCTCCGGCAAGAAACTTGGCTTCAGGAATTAAACCAACAGTTAAATTGGTACCATTTTTACTTGTATAGTGTAAGGAAACGAGTCCTAAATTATTAAGTTTAGAAGCTTTTTCATGTAAGGTAACATTATGTTTGTTCCAGTTAGCAATTGGATCACCATAGCCATGGGCAGCTTGTAAAATAGCGTCCCAAAGTTTTTCTTTGGCTTTCTTCGGTGATAATTCAGGGAATAATTTTTTCGCCCATTTTGTGCCGGCTGCGCCAACGATGGTCCATTGGTAACGATTTTCCATGTCATCACGGAATGGCTTGGTAATTTTATATAAATTTTGACCAGCTTCGGCCCGTTTTCTTTGATCAATCCCACGTTCGCCGTCTGGATCGGCTGATTCAACATAGATTCTTACTGGTAATTTTTCAACATAATATTGGAACTTGGCAATTTCCCATTGTTCCATTGTTGATAATGATTTAACACTCCGATATTTATAGTGTAATTTATTTAAATCATCATCGAGCCAGTCGATTGTTACGCGATTGGCTTTAGCTTTATAGGCTTCTTCTACTAACATGAGGACAAAGTCTTTTTGTTCAAGTTCCGCCATAATAATGACATCTTGACCTTTTAGGACATTAGCCCCAGTGCGAACAACAAGTTTCGCATATTTTTTTAAGACACTTTTTTTCATATATTTACTCTCTTTCTTTAATAATAAATTCTTTAAAATGTGGCAAGGTTAAACACCAATCACAAAAGGTATGCCATTCTTTTAATTTATGATGACGGCGTTGGAAATACATTGTCTTTAATTGTTGATAATTTGTTGTCATCGTTGCCGTTAAGCAAAAACCACTTGGTAATGTAGCAATAATTTTCCGCCATGCCGCAATTTTTTCTTCTTTTTCAGTATCAGCAATAGCATTATAGTTATTCACTAACTCTTCTAAAATCGGATAAACCCGTGGATCAGTATCTATGACACACCGTTCATTAATTTTAAACTTCAATAAACTATGCATTGTTGATTGACTGCTAATAAAGTCAAACCAGTGATAGCGTTGCGCTTCTTTCCACCAAAAGAATGGGGCGGTAACGTCAACGTGCACTAAAATTCCTTTTAAATAGTTATCATGTCCTTCACCATTTTTGGTTGTACCGAGTAACTTTGCTCTTTTGATATCTTTTTCATTCATTTCGCCAAGTTCAATCTCGGTGCGCATCGGATTTCCGCTTGCTTTTACAGCCCGTTCTAAGCCATAAATAAAAGTGTTTTCGATTTTAAATTCCATGTACATATGCCTCCCATACATTTTCTAATAAAGTTAATCTTGTAAGTAACCCAACCCCACCTGGAACTGGGGTTTGTAACTTAACATTTAGTCCCGGTTTTGCGTCCCCGGTTAAACTTCCATCTTCATTTTTATTAATGCCGACATCAATCACGGTCGCATCTTTTTTAAGTAACGGATAGTCTAAGAAATGTCTAATACCAACAGCGACGACAATAATATCAGCGTTACGTAAATAGTATTCACGGTCTTCTTTTAAAGTCCTTGAATGTAAGATGGTAACGTTAGCGTCTTCAGCTAGAAAAAGCGCTGCCGCTGGTTTACCAACAATATTACTTCGTCCTAAAATAACAACGTTTTTGCTGCGTATTTCAACTTTTTCAGCCTTTAAGTAATTAATGATACCAAGTGGCGTGCACGCTTTAAAGAGCGATAAAGGATGAAAGCCATCGACGTCTTTAGCGGGACTAATTGCGAGTTTGATATTTTCTTCACTAATATGACGAGGTAATGGTAATTGAACGATAATACCATGAACTTTTGGATCTTCATTAAGTTCATTAATTAGTCTAACTAGTTCTTCCTCTGTTGATTTAATATCAAGTTTAATTAGTTTTGCGGCCATTCCAACTTCGGCAGCATCTTTAAGCTTACCGGCGATATATTTTGTGCTCGCAAAATCATCATTAACTTGAATGATTATAAGGTTTGGTTTTACTTCCGTTTCATTAATTTTTTGTTTTAAAATTTCTTTTTGTTTTAAAACATAAGTTTTAATATCCATACTTTTCCCCTAACTAAAATAAATTATAACATGTCAAAAATTGAAACTGAGATTGAAGTATAAAAAAAGACCCTTTCGGGTCGTTATTTATAAGTTCGACTTAATTAGCCTAAGGCTTTAACTAATATCGCAAGTAGGAAGAAGACAATGGAAAGACCAAAGGTAATGTAAGAAATAACTTTTTCACTGCCCCGTTCTTTTGTCTTAACAAAAATATTAAGGCCACCACCAGTAATTGCGCCTGATGCCCCTTCACTTTTACCACCTTGCATTAAGGAAATAATAATTAGTAAGATTGAGACGATAATGAAGATAATATCTAATGCACCCATAAATGTCCTCCGATTCTTTATTAATATACACTATTTAAGAATTTTTTCAAGAAAACAATGTGTAAATTATAATAATTTACTTATTTTCGCACGTTTCCCTCAAGTTCAAAGAGAATTTCGCGATATTCGATGGCTTTTTCAAAATCAAAAGCTTTTGCGGCCGCATTCATTTTTCTGCGTATTTCTCGGATATATTTTTCAAGTTGTTTTTTCGTAACAAGCCCTTTATTTATCTTTGCTAAATCTTTATCAGTCCCGAAATTATGGAGCGGTTCTCCTAGTGGTTTAATAATCGTTTCCGGAACAATTCCGTGCTTATCATTATAGGCTTGTTGAATACTTCTCCGCCGTTCGGTTTCACCAATCGCCTTTTGCATCGAGTTTGTCATATTTGAAGCATACATAATAACTCGACCATTGACGTTACGACTTGCCCGACCAATAATTTGAATAAGTGATCTTTCACTCCGCAAGAATCCTTCTTTGTCGGCATCAATAATTGCCATTAATGATACTTCCGGAATATCTAATCCTTCCCTTAATAAGTTGATACCTACTAAAACGTCATATTTTCCTTGGCGTAATTCATAAATGATTTGACTTCGTTCCAAAGTCTTTGTCTCGTTATGAAGGTAAACAACTTTAAATTTCCGCTCTTTTAAATAATCCGTTAAATCTTCGGCCATTTTGATAGTTAAAGTAACAACCATCGCTCTTTCACCGCGGTCAATTACTTTTCGTAATTCACTCATAAGATCGTCAATTTGACCAATGCTTGGTTTAATTGTAACGGTTGGGTCAATAAGTCCGGTCGGACGAATGATTTGTTGTACAACAACACCATTTGTTTTGTCTAATTCATAATCACCAGGGGTTGCACTTGTGTAAATTACTTGATTAATGGCGCCTTCAAATTCATTAAATTGTAAAGGACGATTATCTAAAGCACTTGGTAAACGGAAACCATATTCAACTAGGTTTTGTTTTCGACTACGGTCGCCATTATACATCCCCCGCACCTGCGGTAAAGTGACGTGACTTTCATCAACGACTAAAAGATAATCTTTGGGGAAATAGTCCATTAAACAATATGGCTTTTCTCCTTCTTTACGGCCGTCAATATAGCGGGCATAGTTTTCAATACCCGGACACATGCCAAACTCTTGTAATGAATCAACGTCTTGGCGAGTACGGAACTCTAACCGTTGTGATTCAAGTAATTTCCCGTTATCAGCGAAATAATTTAGACGATCGACAAGGTCTTTTAAAATATGGGGGATTGCCCGGTTTATTCTTTCTCTTGAAGATGCGTGGGCGTAAGCGGGGAAAACTGGATATGTATTAAAAGTTTTACCGACTTCACCGGTTAAAGCATCAACTTCCCGGATTTTTTCGATTACATCATCAAATGTATCAATTTGAATTACATATTGGTCACTAATTGGCGGCATAATTTCAATTACATCACCTTTTACCCGGAAAGTGCCAGGTTTTAGTTCAAAATCATTACGGGTATATTGCGCATCAATTAGTTTTACTAAAAATTCATTATGGTTAATTTTTTCACCAGCAACGATATTAAAAGCCAGTTTACTATATTCTTCTGGATCACTTAAGCCATAAATTGAAGCAACACTAGCGACGATAATTGTATCGTTTCTTTCGAGTAAACTATTAATCGCGGCCGTCCGGAGCATTTCAATTTCTTGATTCATAACGGCTTCTTTTTCAATATACATATCACGGGCCACAACATATGCTTCTGGTTGATAAAAATCAAAGTTAGAAACAAAATATTCAACACGGTTATGGGGGAATAAGGCTTTAAATTCAGCGTATAATTGACCTGCTAATGTCTTATTATGGACTAAAACAAGCGTTGGTTTTTGTACTTCTTGAATAACATTCGCAATGGTAAAGGTCTTTCCAGTTCCGGTTGCACCTAAAAGGACTTGGTGTTTATCGCCGCGATTAATACCTTCTACAAGTTCTTTAATAGCGGTTGGTTGATCACCAGTCGGGGTAAAATTGGTTTCAATTTGAAATTTATGATTACTCTTCATCTTTTCTATTCCGATTCACTAATCCTTCTTTAGGTTGCACAAGGTTGTTGAAACCTTCACCAAGCACGGTTGCCGTTTGTTGAATCATGACAAAGGCGTCTTTATCAATCTGAGCGATGCCGTTTACAAATTTGGCATATTCACTCCGGTCAAAAGTAACAATAATCATCATATATTCATCTTTTTCATAACCGCCATAGATTGGACTTAAGGTTGATCCACGATCAGTTTTAGTTTGAATCCATGTATTAATTTCTTCACTTTTTGTCTGGCTAATAATATAAGCAGTCAGGGCATGTGACTTCCCGCTGAAAACAAATTCAAGGGTAATAGCAAAGACAAAAGCGCTAATAATCCCGATCAGTGAGAGGATAATATCACCCACCACAAATAGACCAATTGCGACAATTAAACCATCAATTAAAAAAGCTAGGACAGAATGACTAATATGTAAGTATTTATTTACAATAACGACAATAATATCTACACCACCAGTAGAACCGCCACCAAGGAAAGTTAAAGCAACACCAACCCCAGCAAACACACCGCCAAAGATTCCAGCAATTAGTTTTGTGGCGGTATCGGCTCCGGCACCAAACAATGTTTCAGTATGGGTGACAATACCGGGTAAACGCATAAGTAAAATTAAAGTAAGTGGATAGACTAATGAACTTACAAGCGATTTAATAGTAAAACGCCAACCAAGAAACAAAAGACTAATAGTAAAAAATACCCAAACTAAACTTAAAACGACTAAGTCAGGATCAAAACCGAATAGCTGTTTGCCAATGATCCCAAGACCACCAAGTCCTCCGGTATTAAGCATCGCTGGTAAAAGAAAGATACCAGTGCCAACCGCTAATAAGATTGAACCGATAATGACAAAAGTATAGTTTTTTATAATAATCTTTATTTTTGGTTTGAATAAATCCTTAAACTTTCCCATTTTCTTTAGCCTCCATTTCAAGATACTTATACATAAATTCATTGAGATTGCCGTCCATTACTTTAGCAACATCTCCAACTTGATAATCAGTGCGATGGTCTTTAATCATCGTATAGGGAGCAAATACATAAGAACGAATTTGGCTGCCCCATTCAATGTTTTTCTTTTCCCCTTGAATAGCATCAATCTTCGCTCTTTGTCTTTCTAACTCCAGTTGATACAATTCACTTCTTAACATTTGCATGGCAATTTCTTTGTTTGATAATTGACTTCGTTCAACTTGGCAGGCAACAACAATTCCAGTCGGAATATGGGTGATTCGTACTGCAGTTTCCACTTTATTTACGTTTTGACCACCGGCGCCACCACTTCGATAAGTGTCAATCCTTAGGTCGTTTTCATTAATTTCAATCGAATTTGACTCATTAAAAACTGGAATAACATTGACGCTTGCAAATGATGTGTGTCTTCTTTTATTTGTGTCAAAAGGAGAAATACGCACAAGCCGATGTACGCCCTTCTCACTTCGTAAATGACCATAGGTATTATTTCCTTCAATAATTAAAGTAACACTTTTAATTCCGGCTTCATTCCCGGCTTGGTAGTCGACAACTTTAACAGTAAAATCATTAAGTTCCGCGAAACGAACGTACATGTTATATAGCATAAATGCCCAGTCATGAGATTCAGTTCCTCCGGCTCCAGCATGGATATTTATGATGGCATCATTAGCGTCATATTCACCACTGAAAAGTAGGAGGTGTACTAATGATTCACCCGCGTTTTGCGCATTATCTATCTCGATATTAAGTAATTCTAAACTTTCGGAATCCTCAGCAAAAACGGGGTCTTTTATCAATTCTTCGGCCGAAAGTACTGTGTTTTCAACTTGAAAATAGATGTCATGCTTTTCTTTTAGACCATTAAGTTTTTTAAATACATACTTGGCGTTATTTTGGTCATTCCAAAAATCGGCACCATCTACTTCATTTGATAATATTTGAATTTGCGATACTAAATGAGCAACATCAAAGAGAGTCACTAAGTTTACCTAGTAATCGTTTCAATTCATGTACTTTACTAAGGATAACTTTGTACTCCATTATTTATTTTCTGGTTCCTTTTCTTCTTGTTTTTTAAGATCTTCGATTGGAACTTCTTTTGGTTCTTCTTCCACTGGCGGGGCAACATTTATTTTAGCGTTAAGCAAGTTTAAAACTGTTTCAACAGCAATGATGTCCATTGCTTCACCAAAGAGGGAATAACCTTCATTAACGTAATCTTGTAATGGGTTAGTGTTCGCGTAACTCCGTAAATGGATACCTTCACGTAAGTGAGCCATCGTATCAATATGTTTTGTCCAGTTCCGGTCAATCGCTCTTAAGGTAATTTCTCTTTCAACCTTATCAGCGAGTTCATCGCCCCATTCCTTACGGCGGACTTGATAACGACGGTACATTAAAATCATTAAATCTTCAGCAATTTCATCAACGGGTGATTCATCATATGCCGCCACTTTAATAGATCCTTCTGGTAAATAATTTGGTTCCATTACTCGTTTTAGTAATTCCCCACTGACAAGATGATCTTTACTTGTTTCGGGAATCGCTTTTTTGGCAAGGAAGACGGCTGCAAGATTAAATTGTTCTTGCACTAAGTCTTTAATATCTCCGGCATACATGATACTATCGCGTTTTTTATAAACGACGCCACGTTGTTTAGCTAAAACATCATCATATTCAAGAAGGTTTTTCCGTGTATCAAAGTTTTGTCCTTCAATTCGTTTTTGCGCGCCGGTTATGGCGTTGGTAAACATTTTATTCTCAAGGACATCACTGCCCATTTTATCAACTAAGGAGTGCATCATGTCACTAGCAAATCGCCGCATTAGTAAATCATCAAAAGAGACATAGAATCTAGAAAATCCAGGATCCCCTTGTCGACCACTCCGACCACGTAATTGATTATCAATCCGGCGAGCTTCATGGCGTTCGGTTCCTAAAACCGCTAGACCACCTAAGGCTTTAATTTCATCACTAATCTTAATATCCGTACCACGACCAGCCATGTTAGTGGCAATCGTAATTTGTCCTTTGTTTCCGGCTAAAGCAACAATTTCGGCCTCACGGGCATGGTTTTTAGCGTTTAACACTTCGTGTTTTAAACCATTCGCTGTTAGTAATTCACTTATTTCTTCACTTGATTCAACACTGCTTGTCCCAATAAGAATTGGTTGACCTTTTTCATGTCTTTCTTTAACTTCAGCGACAAGGGCATTTAACTTATCTTCTTTTTTGGCATAAACACGGTCGACTGCGTCTTCGCGGATTACCGGTCTATTCGTTGGAATTTGAATTACCCGCATATTATAAATTTTGCGGAACTCTTCTTCTTCCGTTTTGGCGGTACCAGTCATCCCACTTAATTTGGTATAAAGTCTAAAGAAGTTTTGGTAAGTGATGGTCGCCATCGTTACTGTTTCTTCTTTAATATTCACATTTTCTTTGGCTTGGATTGCTTGGTGTAAGCCGTCACTATATTCACGTCCTGGCATCATCCGACCAGTGAATTGGTCGATTAACTGAATTTCCCGGTTAGCGTCAACCATATATTCAACATCACGCGTCATAACATAATTTGCTTTTAAGGCATTATGAATACGGTGCACTAAGTCATTATATTGTGGGTCATAAATGTTATTAACCCCAAACATTCTTTCCGCGAGTTTATTACCTTCATCGGTCAAATTAGCGGTTTTTGTCTTGATATCCACGACAAAATGCTTGTCTTTTCGTAAAGTCTTCACAAAACGATCGGCGACATTGTAACTTGAGGCGGTAACTTTTGAACCACCAGAAATAATAAGTGGGGTTCTAGATTCGTCAATTAAAATGGAGTCAGCTTCGTCAATAACTGCGAATTCTAAACCACGTAATACTCGACCATCAACACTTCCGGCCATGTTATCTCTTAAGTAGTCAAAACCAACTTCACTATTCGTGGTATAGGTAATATCACATAAATATTGCTCACGTTTTTCCCGGGCGGTTTTTTCTCTTAAGTTGACACCTACAGTTAAACCAAGAAAACGATAAATTTGTCCCATCCACTCCGCATCACGGGCGGCTAGGTATTCGTTAACAGTAACAACGTGGACACCTTTGCCGGCAAGTGCGTTTAAATAAACAGCCATCGTGGCGGTTAAAGTTTTACCTTCCCCAGTTCTCATTTCAGCAACGTCACCTTGGTGTAAAACAATGGCACCGGTTATTTGCACTGGATAAGGGAATTGCCCTAAAGTACGACGCGCGGCTTCACGAGCAACGGCGTATGCTTCTGGTAATAAATCATCAAGCGTTTCCCCTTTGGCGATTCTTTCCCGAAAATATGGGGTTTTCGCCTTTAATTCTTCGTCACTCAAAACTGCAATACTTTTTTCAAAAGCAATTACTTTATTAGCAAGTTTTGTTAATTTGTTTAATCGTCTTTTTTCAAAACGGAATATTTTTTCTGCAAGACTCATAAAGACTCCTCTTCTATATATCTTATGTAGTTTACCATATTTTAATTAAAATATGAGGCTTATGTGTTAACTTTTGTCGCTACAACCGTTAATACTTTAATCTTTTTAGGTGAAAATGGGGTTATTAGTTCAATTATTGCTTTGATTGTTGCCCCAGTAGTTTTGAGATCATCAATAATTAAAACTTTCTTGTTTCGTAGTCTTTCGCCATCGATTATTTCTATCTTCTTATGCACGTTTTGCCGTTCTTTAAAAGAAAGATCACTTTGTTTAAAACTTTCCTTTTTATGGAGTAGTTTAACAATGTTTTTGTTAATACAGCTAAACATCGCTTCAACATGATTAAATCCCTTTATCGACTCACTTTCTAACGTTGATGGGGCAGGTACTAAAAGGTAGTTTCGATACTTAAATTTAAGATAAAGGCTATATCTTTCAAGAAATACGTTACGAAGTTCAATATCACCTAGTCCTTTATAGGTAAACAATATAGTTTTCATTGCTTCGTTATATTCAAATATACTTAATAATTCAATGCGAACTATTTTTTCTTTCTGAAAAGTTACTTTTAGTTCACTAAAACACTTATCGCACATCTTTTGTTCTTTATAAATATCAATTAATGACGGTGTTTTGTTTTTGAAGCACACTGCGCAAATATTCGTTTTTGGTTTCAATATCGCGAATTGATTCTTTAATCTCTTCATTACTTTTTGAAACAATAAAGATAACTTGTCCATCACTCTCATCTTTTTTTCTCCCTACCCTTCCGGAAATTTGAATTAAACTAGCAGAGTCATAAACATTATGATCAGCGCCATAAATTATTACTTGGAGTCCTTTAATGGTCACCCCGCGTTCTAAAACAGTGGTAGTGACCAAATACTGATAACAACCCTTTTTAAAATCGTTGATAATTTCTGAATTATTTAGAATCCTTGAATGAACAAGATTTCCTTTTTTAAATTCGATTGATAGAAGTCGATAAATAAAATTGGCCTGGTCAATAGTGGGTACGAAGACAAGGGCAGGCTTACCTTTCTTAATGAATTGTGATAAATATCTCACCAAAATAATGAAATTGAAGAAGAAGTAACCCCTCTTAACTATAGGGACTGGTATCTTATTATTGTGGAACCTTGTGAACAAAGTAAGTATAGCGCCGCTACTTGTAAATTCGTTAAGAAGTTTTTTGCTGGGAGTGGCGCTAAGAAGAACATAAACACCACGAACGCTTTTCTTAAACATACTTTCCAGCACAAAATCGCCTTTATAAGGAAATGCGTCGATTTCATCGAAAATAAGTAAATCGAAATAGTTTGGATATCTAAATAATTGGTGGGTAGTTAATACAATAATATTCCCAGTTAGAACATCATTATGTTCCCCAAAAACACTTATTACTTTGGCTTTAGGGAAGGCTTCCTTGATTCGAATTGATATTTCAATCACAACTTCTTTGCGTGGAACAGTAAAACCAATTTGATGACCATTTGAAAGTGCGCTTTGTATGGCCAAGAAAACAAGTTCAGTTTTTCCGGCACCACACACCGCATAGACAAGTGAGTTGATATTATTTAAATAATTACTATTTATTTCCTCACCAATTCTTTTCTGTTCATCAGTAAGGTCATAGTCTAAATTTATAGGGACTAAAAGTGGTTTATGCTTAATTATTTCCGCCTTTACTCCTTGAAAGGACAAGCACATTCTGCAGTAAATTGCCCCGTTTTTTACACCTGTTTTTTGTGGATCATCGTTTCCACATAATGAACAAATAAAAAAGTCTTGCATACTAATAAATAGAACAACAAGACTTTATTTATAACAGTTTTATTTTGTTTCGTAGTCTTTAATAATATTGACTCGCCGTTCATGGCGTTCACCTTGGAATTTAGCGTCAATAAATATATCAACGCGACGTAAAACATCCTTTAATTCCATTTGTGCTTCACCAAAGCCAATTACGTTAGCGTCGTTATGCTCCTTAAGTAATCGTGAAACATCATCGTTGTAACCGATGCCGGCACGGACACCTTTTACCTTATTTGCGGCAATAGTAATTCCTTCGCCAGAAGTACAGATAACCACCCCTAAATCAGCCTTGTTTTCGCTTACGGCTTCACCAACAGCAATGCCGTATGAAGGGTAATCAACTCTGCCGTTTTCACTTGGTCCAACGTCAATTACTTCAATATTTTTTTCTTTAAGGTGTTTCTTAATTGCTTCTTTGTAATTAAAACCACCGTGATCACTTCCGATTGCTATCTTCATTTGCAGCCTCCCATACTTTTAATATTTCATTAAAGGGAATGCTACCTTCCCTTATCAATTCTATTTTATCACTTAACTTCACGATTGTTGATGGGATATGCGATGAGGTATTTCCTTTAAGAACACCATCAATTTCTCCGTTAAAGATTTCCATAACTTCATCAGTAGTTAATGCTGGTTTTTCATTGCGCTTATTGGCGCTTGGCACTAATAAAGGTTTTCCGACTAAAGATATTAAATTAGCTACATTATAATCTGCGCTTACGCGGATGCCAATATATTTAGAACCTAATGTAACATGTTCTGGTAATCCTTCTTTCACTTCAAGAATTAAGGTTAATTCACCAGGAAGAAAAGCATCAATAATTGCATTTGTCTTTTCGTCAACCTCCGCATAGTTTGCGATATCTCTCGTGAATGCTAACATTAACGTAAATGGCTTATCGGCTTGACGGTCTTTAACTTTGACTAAGTTTTTAAAAGCTTCATTACTATCATAAATAACACCTAATCCGTAGACAGTTTCAGTCGGAAAAGCAATAATACCACCTTTTTGCGCGATATTAGCCAGTAAATGCAGCTCATTTTTATTAAATACTTTTGTTTCCATAGAGGTTCCTTAATATCAAGAATCGATCTTTGCCTGACATATCTTTAATTATTTCATATATAACATCAAATCCAAAAATTTCTTGACTTAATGTCACTAATTCAGCAGTTTGATTAGTGCCAAATTCAAGATACATCGTAAGTCCTTTTTTACCGACGTTAAGTTTTTTAGTTTGGTTAAAAAGTCGACGATAAATATTATTTGTAGGTAAATAAAGTGCCTTTTTAGGCTCATATTTACTAACTTTTTCGTCAATAATCTCTTCTTGCTTAATATAGGGAAGGTTAGCCACAACAATATCAATTGTTAAATTATTATTGATAACCGGACGAAGAAGATCACCATGAATAAAGGTGACTTTATTATTTATGTCATTTTTCTTCGCAACTCGGAGTGCTCTTAAACTAATATCAGATCCATAAACATTATGCAAAGCGTGTTCTGCTAAGGTGATGGCAATAACACCACTCCCTGTCCCTATATCAATAATATTTTGTTTAGTGTTAGTGGTTTCTTCTAAGATTAATGATACTATTTCTTCGGTTTCAGGTCGCGGAATAAGTACATTTTTATTTACAAAGAAATTACGATGATAAAAGTAGGCTTCTTGAAGAATATATTGAATGGGTTCACCATGATCAAGTCGAACAATAATCTTATCGAGTTTCTTTTTGGGGTAATATGTTTTATCGTAATTTAAAATATATTGTGAGTAATTTTTTATATCATAAACATGCATTAACGCCAATTTAATATCGTTTTTGTCAATATTAGGATGCAATTTGCGGATATTTTGTTCAATTTCCAATAAAGTCATCTTATGCATTTTCCATTTGTGACTGTTGGTCAAAATGAATTAATGCCTCAATTAATTCATCAAGATCACCTTCAATAATCCAGTCGAGTTTTAATGAACTAAAGCCGATACGATGATCGGTAACACGATTTTGTGGGTAGTTATATGTCCGGATTTTTTCACTCCGTTCGCCAGTGCCAACTTTAAGTTTCCGTTCAGCACCAATTTTTTCCTCTTGTTCGGCAACTTTAGCAGCTAAAATTCTAGCTCTTAAAAGCCGCATAGCGATTTCCCGGTTTTGCAATTGACTCTTCTCAACTTGACAGGCGACCACAATACCGGTTGGCTTATGGGTAATACGAACCGCCGATTCAACTTTATTAACGTTTTGACCGCCCGCTCCTTGGGAACGGAATGTATCAATTTCTAAATCTTCATTACGAATTTCGACATCAACGTCTTCGGCTTCTGGCATAACAAGGACGGTTGCGATTGAAGTGTGAATACGACCACTTGCTTCAGTTCGTGGAACACGTTGAACACGATGTCCGCCACTTTCATACTTCAATTTAGCGTAAACACCTTTACCTTTAATCATAAAAGAGATTTGACTAAAGCCACCGGCATCACTGCTACTTTCATCAAGAATTTGCATTTTCCAACCTTGACGTTCAGCATATTTTACATACATCCGGAAGAGGTCGCCGGCAAAAATGTTGGCTTCATCACCACCAACTGCACCACGGATTTCTACAACAATGTTTTTATCGTCATATGGATCCTTAGGAATTAGAAGAACTTTTAAGTCATCTAGAAGCAATGGAAGTTTGGCACTTAAGTCTTTATATTCTTGATGGGCAAATTCTGATATTTCCGGATCTTTTTCTTCCATAAGTAAAAGTGCCGCCTCGATATCATTTTCAATACGGACATATTCATTATATTTTTCAACAATATCTTCGATTTGCGAACGTTCAACGGAAATAGCACGAAAATTATTCAGATCATTTGTTACATCTGGTTCTAATAATTGTGCGTCAATTTCTGCTAAACGTTTTTTGGTTAGTTCTAGTCTTTTTCTTAATCCGTCTTCCATAATTTGTCCTCGCCGTATTATATTATATTTTTGCCTTTTTTGCACTAAACCTTCTTATTTATAAGAAAAAGCCCCGAATCACCAGGGCTTTAAGTTAATAAGAAGATTTAAAGTAATTCAATTTTGTTTAAGAATTCTTCGATTGGTTGATTACCAAGTAATTCATGTTTGTCATTGATGACAATTTTTGGTACACCGCTGACTTTGTATTTGTTTGACATTTCATTAAAGGTTTGGGCTTCAATCATAACCCCTTTAATGTTTGGATTTAGCATCGCTAAACGATGGGCAGTTTCCACTGCTGGTGGACAGTGTGGGCAACTTAAAGTAACGAATACTTTAATGTCGACTGGTTTATCAATTTTAGCAATACGATCAAGTAATTCTTGTGGGAATTCTGGTAAATTGCCAGACATTTCGATAACGGCACTTAAGAAAGAATTAATTTCATGTCCGCCAGGGAATCCACTGAATTTAACACCTTTATATGTACCTTTATCATCAAGGAACACAAAACTTGGGGTTAAGGTGATGTCATATTTTTTGGCTTCTTCAACATCTTTTTTAACTTCATGGACTACTAATTTGATTTTTGCGTTTAACTCGGCGGTTTCTTCGAGTAACTGTTTGGTTTCTAAACAGGTGTCACACGCACCATCAATAAATAACTTAATTGTAATTTCGTTTTTCATTTGGGTGAGAATGTCTTTGATTTGGGATGCTACTTCTTCATTGAAAAATTTTTCCATAATTTTCTCCTTTTTATTGTTTATTTATGTAACTAGCCGCTTCGAGTGCAGCTTTGGCACCATCTCCCGCGGCAATAATTATTTGCCGTTGACTATTGTTTGTAATATCACCGGCAGCATAAAGTCCTTTGGTACTTGTTTCTTGTCTTTCATTAATATATACTTCGCCGGCTTCATTTAATTTTGCGAGATCTTTGATTAAGTTAGTGTTCGGAATGTTGCCGATTTCAATGAAGGCGGCATCCGTCTTATATACACTTTCCACACCACTTACTTTATCAAGGATTTTTACACCATTTAATTTATCGTCGCCAACGAAACCAAGAATTTGGGTTTCAAGCATGACTTTAACGTTTGGAAACGCTAGTAAGGTATCAATACTTTTCTTGTCGGCCCGTAAAACGCTTCTTTGAATGACTGTTACGCTTTTTGCAATGCGGGCAAGGTCAATCGCAGCATCGATGGCGCTATTTCCGCCTCCTGCAACAACAATATCTTTACCTTTATAGAAGGGGCCATCACACGTTACACAATAAGATACTCCGCTTCCAGATAATAATTCTTCACCCGGAACATTTAGTTTCCGTGGATTTCCACCTAAAGCATATAATACTGTTTTACTTTTAAGTGTATGTCCATTATCTAAATGCACAAGAAATAAGTTATCAACTTTTTCTAGTTTAGTAATCATAACTTCGGTTAGAAGTGGCACTTCCAAGGCATCAATATGGGCTTTAAACTTCGCAATAAGCGTAGAAGCTTCGACGAGTGAAAAGCCTAAATAGTTATCGACTTCACTTGTATTTTTTAATTGCCCACCTAAATCCTTACCTACAATTAAAGTCTTAAGACCTTTTCGTGAAGCATAAAGTCCGGCACTAAGGGCGGCAGGACCTAAACCAAGCGCAACAAAATCAAAAATTTGATCATAATTTATATCGTGCTTTTTGGGTCCCATTTGTAAGTTGAACATAATATTTCCCCCTTTCCATGCACTATTATATATACCTGGCCCAAGAAATAAAACTATAATGCACTTTGCAAACCATTTGCAAGTAAAGATTGGTAAAAAAGTATATTATTTCTGGTTTTTAAGGTATTTATTACCACCCTTATAATAAGTTATTAGAAAATAAAAAGATAGCAAGGAAATAAATATTCTTAATCGGTATCCAAAAGGATTACATAATAATTAGAGTAAAAGGTGAATTGTTTTCTTATTCCTTCATTCTCACCTTAATTATTGTATAATTACTACATGAGTTATAAAGCACTATATCGAACATACCGCCCTTCAACTTTTGCAGAAGTCGCTGGTCAAAAGGCCATTGTTAGAACATTACAAAACGCCTTAAATCAAAATAAAATAGCCCATGCTTATCTTTTTAGTGGACCACGTGGTACCGGGAAGACAAGTATGGCCAAACTTTTCGCAAAAGCATTAAATTGTGAAGAGGGTGTTGGCAAGCAATGCAATAAATGTATTAATTGTCTTGGCGTAAATGATGGCAGTCATCCTGACGTTTATGAAATTGACGCGGCCAGTAATAACGGCGTTGAAGATGTACGGTTATTAATTGAAAATATTAATTACGCTCCAATCCGAGGACGTTATAAAGTCTATATTATTGACGAAGTTCATATGATGACCCAAAGTGCTTTTAATGCTTTATTAAAAACTTTAGAAGAACCACCGCAAAATGTCATCTTTATTTTAGCAACAACCGAACCACACAAAGTTATTCCCACGATTTTAAGTCGTTGCCAACGCTATAACTTTTCTAAGGTAAGTGATAAAGACATTAGCGAACGCTTGCGCGTTATCTTAAACACCGAAGATATACGTTATGAAGATGAAGCCTTAAGACTTTTAGTTAGTCTAGCAGATGGCGGAGTAAGAGACGCTTTAAGTATGTTAGATCAAGTTCTAGCCTACGCCGATAACCGCGTTAATTTAGCCGATGTATTGGCCTTATTTGCCCTTACAAGTAAACTTGAACAATTAAATTTAATTCACGCCATCACCAAAGGTGAAGTTGAAAAAGTATTTACAATTTTAGGCGGATTAATCGATAAAGGTGTTGATATTCGCCGTTTAACAAATGATTTATTGAATATTTTTAAAGATGCTTTAATCTTTTATAAAACGGAAAATGCCAGTCTTCTCTTATTCTTAAGACCGGAAGAAGCCCAAGGATTAATCAATGTCTTAAGTGTTAAAGATTTAAACATGTTAATCGAAAACTTCTTAAAAGCCCAAGCCGATTATCGCTTCGCTAATGACATCAAAAACATCTTTGAAATTACCTTATTGAAAGTAATGACTTTATTAAGTAAAGAGAAAGAACCGGAAATGGTAACGGAAGTAAAACCTGCCCCAATTCCTGTGAAAGAAGTGCAAATTGCCGCTAAATCACAACCTATACCCGTCCAAAAAGAACCGGAAATTGTCGAAAAGGTTGTTGAAAAACAAGTTGAAGAGGAAGAAGAATTGCCCCCATTCATGGAAGGTGTTCCCCTTAAAGAAGTGCCACTTAGTAAAGAAAAACCACTTGTCGAAACAATCAAGGAACCTAAAGTTGAAACCCAACCAAAGCCTCCTGTAACGATAAAACCAGTCGAAAGTGAAAACCCATTAATTACTGAAGGACGAACCATCAAACTAGAGGAAGAATTATTAATTAAAATACTTACCCTCGCTGATCGTGATGAAAAAATGTATCTTCGGAATGAAAGATGGGACGAATTATCCTTAAGGGCAATGGATAGTATGACTGGGGAACACGCCGCTTTATTATTCGATGGCCAACCTTATGCCCTATCAAAGGAAATACTAATTATTGAATATGATTTTGCTCGGAATGCCGTGCTTGTAAATCTAAAAGAAAATCAACAAACACTTCAAGAAATATTAAGTGATTTAATTGGTCGTAAAATCCCAATCTATGCCATCTCACATGATGAATCACTCGCCTTAACCCGCAAGTATCGAAGCATGAGTCAAATCGGAAAATTACCGCGTGTTAAAAGCGTAAAACTTGAATTAGAAGGAATATATTAATATGGCAAGTATGCAACAATTGATGGCGCAAGCCCAAAAAATGAAAAGAGAATTACAAAAAGCCCAAGACGCTTTAAATGTCAAAGAATTTAGCATCACCAAAGGTGGCGGCGTAACCGTTGCTATGCTTGGTTCTAAAGAAATTGTCGAAGTTTCAATAGATGAAGATTTGTTTGATAAAGACAATAAGGAAATGGTTGAAACACTTTTAATAATGGCTATTAACGAACTAATTGAAGAAATTAATGCGGAAGAAGCCGCGATTAATGAAGCCATCACCGGAAGTGCTTCAGGAATGTTTTAATGGATAATTTACCCACCCTTAATGAGTTAGTAGAACACTTAAAAAGGTTACCGAGTGTTGGCCAAAAAAGTGCAGAAAGAATGGCGCAAGCGCTTTTAACTTTTGATCAAGAAACGCTTGAAGAAATGGGGAAAGCCCTCATTGAATTGAAAGATAAAATCCATTTATGCCCAAATTGCGGACTTTACACTGAAAAAGAGTTATGTTCTTATTGTGAGGATCCAAACCGCACAAGTGACATTTTAATTGTTGTTAGTTACCCAAAAGACGTCCAAGGGTTTTCAAAACTTGAAGACTTCCATGGTCGTTTCCATATTTTAGGGGGCGTCATTAGTCCTTCGCAAAATAAAGGGGTCGATGCCATTGATTTAGATAAATTAACTAATCGTATTAAAAGAGAAAATGTTCAAGAAATAATTCTCGCCACCAATCCGACGGTGGAAGGTGAATTAACTGCTGTTTTCGTTAGTAAAAAGTTTGAAGATTTACCAATTAAAGTTACTCGTCTCGCCTATGGCTTACCAATGGGCGGACAAGTTGATTACGCCGATGCCTTAACGCTTTTTAAAGCGATTGAAGGTCGAAAAAATTTAAAATAGGAGGAACGCCATGTTTATAACTTTCGAAGGACCAGAAGGTAGCGGCAAAACAAGTGTCGCCAATAAAGTTGTCGCAACATTAAAAACAATGGGTTTTGATATCGTTTTTACAAGAGAACCTGGTGGCACTCCCATTGCCGAACAAATTCGTCATGTAATATTAGATAAAGCCAATACATTACTAGATCCCCGGGCCGAAGCTTTACTTTACGCTGCGAGCAGACGTCAACATTTAGTGGAAAAAGTGTGGCCGGCTCTTGAAAAAGGCCAAATTGTAATTTGTGACCGTTTTCTTGATTCTTCTTTAGCCTATCAAGGTGGAGCACGGGGTCTTGGAGTGGAAAATATCTTAAATATTAACCTATTCGCCACTGAAAATACGCTTCCTGATTTAACCTTACTTTTTGATTTAGAGCCGGAAATCGGTTTTGCCCGTATCGCCGCCAATAAACACCGCGAAGTTAATCGTCTTGATTTAGAAGAACGAAACTTTCACATTAAAGTCCGTGATACATTCCTTGAACTAAGTAAAACTTATAAAGACCGGTATCGGATTATCGATGCCAGTAAACCTTTTGATGAAGTTTATGAAAATACATTAAAGGTAATACTAGAGAATATTAAAAAATAATGACAATTTATGATTACTTAAAAGATTATCAACCGCTCTTATTCCAAACCTTTGGTAATGCTTTAACTAATCGTAATTTAAGTCATGCTTATCTACTTGATGGTGAAGAAGGGACGCCTTTAAAAGACGTCGCCTTTTATTTAGCCAAAAGTTTAGTGTGTGATAATCCTAATCCTTATGCTTGTAATAATTGTGATGCTTGCACCCGTTTTGAACATGGCAATTACACCGACTTTTATTTCTTTGATGGCGCTGAATCAAGTATTAAAAAAGAAAGTGTCTTGGAGTTAGAAAAAGCCTTTAATTTAACAAGTGTTGAAAGTAAGGGTGTTTTAATTTATGTGATGCATAATGTGGAGAATATGACAATTGAAGCCATAAATGCATTGTTAAAGTTTTTAGAAGAGCCTGCTAACAACGTTTTTGCCTTTCTAACGACAAGTAATACAACTAATGTTTTACCAACTATTTTAAGTCGAAGCCAAATTCTAAATTTACAAATAATTAAACGTGATGTGTTAATTGGTTTATGTGCCGAACTTCCCCTTGCTCGTGAAGACATTGAATTATTAGTCCCTTTTTATAACTTGCCGGCTTTAATTGAAGAAGAAGCAAAAACTGAACGCTTTCCACTTTATAAAGCCGCGGTCGTTGATGTTTTAACAACCTTTAGTGAAAACCCCCGGCTTGGGTATATTAAAGCCCATGATTTAATCCCCCGCCTTAAAGAACGCTTTATTATAAAGCGCGTCTTCACCTATTTCGCCCTTTTCTTTAAGGACGTTGTAAACTATAATATAGGTCATAGCCTTTTATTCCCGAGTTTAGTAAACTTAACAAAGGCCTTAAGTCTCATCTTAAAAAACCCTTTAGCCCTCATTGTTAATACTTATGAAGTAAGCAAAAAGGTCGACGATAACGTAAATATTGGATTATTAGTAGATGAACTTTTAATCTTAATGATAAAGGAAACAACCCATGGAAAATAATGAACGATATTTTATAAGCATTACATATAATGACGGCGCGAAAGCCTACTCTTTTGGTACGACTGATAGTACTTTAAATATTGGTGACTTCGTCTTAGTCGAAAGTAGTCAAGGAACGGCAGTTGCCAAAGTGGCAAGTGCCCCGCAGAGTTATGAAAAATATAGCAGTAATCTTGAACTTAAAGAAATTTTAAGAAGAGCAACCGATCATGAAATTAATATTCATCAAGAAAACATCCGCGATGCCGAAATTGCCCTTGCTTTTTGTCAAAAACAAATTGAAAAATTAAACTTAAAAATGAATCTTCTCTCCGCCGAATATACTTTTGACCGGACAAAGATAAATATTACTTACGCCGCTGAAGAACGAGTTGACTTCCGTGAACTCGTTAAAATCCTTGGTTCACACTTAAAAACTCGAGTTGAATTACGACAAATCGGCAGTAGAGACCGTGCAAAACTCGTGGGTGGACTTGGTGCCTGCGGCTTTCCTTTATGCTGTAATACCTTCTTAAATGAATTTGATGGCATTTCGATCAATCGTGCCAAAAACCAAATGCTAACCTTAAACATTCCTAAACTTAGTGGTCACTGTGGAAAATTACTTTGTTGCTTAAAGTTTGAAGATGATTATTACACCGAAGCGAAGAAAGAGTTTCCAAACATTGGCGCAAAGTTTACAAAAAATAATGTCATTCATCGCGTTTCTTCTTTCAATATGATCAACCGGATGGTTCGTCTTGATTTTGAAGGTGGGTTTTTAATGGTTTCGCTTGATGATTTAAATAAGGACTATAAACGTCATCATGAAAAGAAATAAATCATTTTCTACGGTCCCTTTTTACTTTGTGGCAACGCCGATTGGTAATTTAAGTGAATTTACTAATAGGGCAATTGAAATATTAAATAGTGTTGATTTTATCTGTGTTGAAGACACAAGAACAAGTGGACTTTTACTTAATCATTTTAAAATTAACAAACCGTTAATTAGTGTTCATAAGTTTAATGAAAAAAGTAAGATTGACTTTGTCATTGAAAAACTAAAAGGTGGCGAAAAAGGGGCATTTTTAAGTGATGCTGGTTATCCACTTATTAGTGATCCAGGAAGTCCTTTAGTAAATGCTTTATTAGAGCACGATATAAAAGTAAGTGTAATCAATGGACCAAGTGCCTTACTCCCCGCCCTTATTGGCAGCGGACTTGATACAAGTGCTTTTACTTTCTTAGGGTTTTTAAGTGGTAACAACAAAGAAGTAACGGACCGCTTAGAAAAGTATAAACATCACGAAGAAACACTTATTATTTATGAAGCACCTCATCGCATAAACAAGACCATTCCTTTAATTTATAGCGTTTTTGCCGAGCGAAAACTCGTTATTGCCCGGGAACTAACGAAATTACATGAAGAATATATTTATACAAGTTTAAAAGAATATAGTGATAATCCGCTGCTTGATTTAAAAGGGGAAATGGTTATTATTATTGAAGGCAATAAAAAAGAAACATCATCCGCTGATGAAGTTCTTGATAAAGTAAACATGTTAATTAAAGAAAAAGGCTACAGCGCTAAAGAAGCAATAAGCGTGGTCGCCCTAATATACGACATAAGTAAAAATGAATTATATAATGCTTATCTTAAGCAGCAATAACTGGTAATTCTTGATCTTTTGCTAATTCTTCACTTTGGCGTTTTTTATATTTTTTATAATAACGAACATTTAATTCTAATAAGCCGGTAATCACTAAAGCACTAAAGGATATTAATAAGGCAAAATTAAAGTTTTTTGGGGCAAAAGCCATCGTATAACTTATTTCCCCTTTCCCGCTTACAAAACCAACGAATCCACCTTGGACTTTATAGACTGGTAAATTTACGTTGTCACTTGTTTTAACTTTCCATCCTTCATCATAAGGAATCGTTGTTACGACAAATTTTTCTGTTAAGTAATCGGTTTTAAAGGTTATTTTATTCGTGGAAACATCAACATCTTTCAAGGTGTTTTCAATTGATGTTTTCCGAATATTATCAATGACAGCTTGTTCATAAACATATAGTTCGTATTCCGGCGGATAACTAACGGCGCTACCAATTGGGATAAGCGTCACTTTCTTGACGGCTTTAGGGGTATGATAACTACGCATAACTTTTGAATACGTATTAAAACTTGGCGGGGTCCCGTGACTATCAAAAGTAATTAACTTATAATCCTCATCATATAAGAAGACGTTATAGCGATAATTATTGCCGTAATTATTCCGGGAAAGCGGTAAGTTTAAGATAATTTCCCCCGGACCATTAATAATATTTGTGCCATCAGTCTTTGTATATTCAATCGCGTGTTTTGCGCCATCAAGTTTGAAATCACTACCAAAAGGAATGGTGAATTCTTTGGCAAATTCATTTACAAATTCCGGAGTCGGTAATTTAGTGCCCCCACGCATATCCGCTTCATAAGGATAACGTTCGCCACTTTCACTAAAATCAAAATATCGGGCGCTCAATAATCCCGGTTTTGCAAGTTTTTCATAACTTTTCCGCGGTAATTCGCTGTAACTTAGTGAACCCAAATGGGGCGTGCTTTGAATGACTTCACGGTGATCATCATAATTTAAAAGGGCGGAAGTAAGATAAAGTTCTTCATTTTCAACTGAGGCAAAACGGCCACGCGCAAGGATTTCATCAACCTTGGTCCCACTTGCCGAAAGTCTTTCATAACTTACGGCATAATCAACGCCAAAGCCAATTTCAAAACTTTCTTTCATCTTATAGACATAACGATTTGCCGTGCTTAAATCAGCCCGATATTCATATGTATAAGGGACATTGCGATATGGAGCAACACTCATCGTTTTATCACTCCATCGGATTGATGAATCATTATCGTTAAGGACATAATATTTAATTTGTAAGAAGTCATTAAGAATACCGCGTTTTTCCATAACGCCAAGACTCCATCCAATGCCGTCATAATGGATTCTTGACCACTCAGTGAACGGTTTTAATTCAAAGTTATAAAGACTATGAAAAGTAGTAAGGCCGTTATAATTTTCACGCATTGGTAAATTGTCATTACCTTTATATGCCCGGGTATTAAGAATCCGGTAAAACGAAGAATCAAATGCTTGGACTTGGCGTATGACTTTTAAGTCATCATTATAACCTTGAAGTCCGCCGGAAACATTATCTTTATAGGAAATAAAACCGTGACCAAACATTGTGACCGTGCCCATCACTGCGAGTTCAAGGAAAACCAGTAACGAACGAGTATATATTTCAAACTTATTCTTTTGCATGAAGCGAAGGAATAAATACGTAATAAATAACATGATGAATTGATAGTAAATGATGTATTCCCGTTGATACATATAATTAAAGCCATTGCGGTTTTCGTAAGAATAGGCAACCTTGACGGTCGCTGCCATCAAGATTAAGTTAATAATTAAACTTGCATCTAAAATAAATGGTTTTTCTTCTTTAATCGCGGGGAGTGACATCGCAACATAAGTTATTAAACTAAAAGTAACAATTAATTGCCACCGCCCATACTCTTTACTAAACCCATGGAAGGCGTTATAGAAGAAGGGGGTAAAGACGGCAAAACCTAAAAAGATAAGGGCGATAAAGTGACTTACTTTCTTCTTTTTAAAAGACACAAATAAAGCCGGGATAAATAGTAAGATAACCGGACTAAATGTAAATAAACTTGATATCGTATTGTCGTAACTTGAAGTATTTAATAATGCAACGCTTCGATCACTTAAGACTGGGAAGAAGTAAGTGATAAATGGATAATACTTTTTATGATCATATGTCGCACTTTGATTTTCCCATTTCGTAATTATTTCCCACACCAATTTGTAGTTTTTAATTTCAAAAGCCGCCTTTAAATTATCTAAATAGGTCGCGTTCGTCACTCGGTCACTGCCAAGGGCAATCGCAAGGCTTGGTAAAAGGACAACCGAACTAATTAATATGCCTAGGGCAAAGGCAAGGATTCCGAGTCCAATTATGCTTGGATCAACTTTCGGGAGCATTTGGAAATAACGAAATCCAGCATAAAGGACGCCAATTACTAAGACCGTCATTAAGAAGAAATAATTTGCAAAGCCCATCAAGGCAAGACTTAAAATTAAGAACGTTATTTTCTTTTCTTTTAAGACTTTTTCAATTCCTAAAAAGATAAGCGGGAAAGTGACTGCCACTTCCATGAAATGGTTAAACCATAAGTAATATGTATTCCACCCGCTAAATGCATAAATAATCGCGAAAATGCGTGCTTCTTTTTCACTAACCCCCATATAACGAAGATACATCCGCATGGTAAGGGCGGCTAAAACAAACTTCCCAATCATCAAGATCGCAATACCTTGCGGAATTAAATCACGGGGAAATATAAGAATTGGTAAGAAGAAGGGGTTAAGGGCATAATAGAAACTATTCGAGCCAATATTATTTACACCAAGGAATGTATTGGAATCCCAAAGGGGAAATTGGCCGGTTTTAATAAAATGCCACCAGTCATCATAGCCATTCGTGTAAAAAGGGATTTGTTGCTGAGTATAATCCCCACCTAAAGGGATTGTAAACATTTCCGTGAATAAAGGCACAATAAAGAAAATAACGCCGAGAAGGGCCGTTAAGCCGATAAAGAAGTAAAAGGTTGATGTTTTTTCTTCGATTCTTTTAATCGTTGCCTCTCTTGCTAAGTCTTTTGTGGTTTTTTCTTCCTCGCTCATCACTAATGACAGATCACGGGTAATTAATACTTTATCTAAATAGCCAAGCGAAAGCATTAACTCGAAGATATTAATTAACCAACTAATAACAAAGAAAATGATATAAAAGTAACCAACAGGGGCTCTTACGCTTGTCGTAACAATAGTAATATTATTTAAACTTGCAATAAATAAATAATTATTCACTAATGAGAGAATATTAAAAGCCCGGTCATAAAAGAAAGGGGCTTTTTCTGGGTTTCTTTTAACGCGCACAGTTCTAAGTACAAACAAAGTAATAACTGGCGCACTTAATAGTAAGAAGAATAAGACATTTAAAAAACTATGGGTCAGCGGTACGTGCGGGCTTACTAAAGTAAAAAACACAAAAGTGAGTAAATTGACAATTAGTAATACCGGACTTATATATTTACGTACAAGGTTTCCCATAGTGTATTAATTATAGATTAAATATGTATATTTACTATCTATAACTATATTTATTGGTCTTTGAAGGTGTAGTCTGCAACCGGGAGAATAAAGGCTAAGCCGTTGGTCGGTGTTGCTTTCCCATATTTTTCTTTAACTTTGGTGGCAATGCTAATCGCCACATCGTGGGGAACAACACTTAAAAGAATTTCCCGTTCTGGTTCGTAGTGAATCCCTAAAACTTTCACAAACTTTTGACCAGTGCCGCGAGCTGGAATAATGGTAGCTCCTCTTGCCCCTAAATTTTGTGCGACTTCAATGATTTGATCACTGAATCCGGCATTAACAATAACAAATAACGCTTTCATTTCTGCTGCCATAAAGACCTCCTAATAACTTATCTTTTCAACCGGAATGGTAAAGGCAAATCCGGTATTGGGGGCGTTGAAGTGATATTTATAATTTAAATAATTAAATACTTCTTGAACCCGGTTTTCGGCAATAAAACAACTTAAAAATAATTTCTTTTCTTCTTGGGTAAGCCCGAGCGCTCGTAAAAAGCCATCGGTTGCCGAACCAAATGCATACGCTTGGATCACCATTGCGGCATCATGATCATAAAGCATTTGCACTATTTCTTTTTTATTTGCGCGTTTGGTAATAATTATGAGATTTACCCATTCTTCATTATGTCCCACTAGTTTCGCCCTCCTCTGTTTCATCATCATCAAATTCGATATCTTCGTATTCAACGACTTGTCTTGATGTGCGGTAGTTGTAAATAATACCAAGGATTTGCACGACAATCCGCGGCATAACACTGATAAAGGCTAAAATACCTAAGCCAGTGGTAAGAATGTTTTCATAGCCCAATGCTTGGCTTGCCCCTAACGTTAAGGGGGTTAAAAAGGCACTTGTAATGGCCCCAGCACTAACTGTTCCCCCATCAAATGCTAAGCCAACGAATAACGTCGGAGTAAAGTAAATTAAACCAACCGCCATTACATATAAAGGTACGACAAACCATAAGATCGATAAACCGGTAATTACTTTAATGACCCCGAGTAAGGCGGCAAACCCAACGGAAATACCAAGGGCAAACTTAATAACGTTCTTGGAAATACTTCCGGAGGTAATTTCATCAACTTGTTGTGAAAAGACAACAACTGATGGTTCACTTAAGGTAATTGCAAACCCTAAGACAAATGATAACGGTAATAAGATGATTTGATACGTTTGTGATTTCATAAATTCCCGGCCAATATAACTTCCGGCAAAAGCTAAACCATAATCGGTAGCTACGATGAAGATATATAAACCAACAAAGACAACAATCGTCGCCAGTAATATTTGTAATACTTTTCGTCTTGGTAATTTAATAAAGAACGCTTGGTAAATTAAAAATATAAGTACAAGTGGGAATACAGCAAGGGCAACTGCCGGTAAATTATTAAGTAACGAATCGGCAAAAGTAATATTTCCGGGAGTATATGGGGTTAATGTGGTGGAATTACCAACAATTAATCCGTAGATATAAACGGTGATAATTGGTCCAATCGCTGCAATACCGACAATCCCAAAACTTTCTTCGGTTGATTTGCTGTGCCCAATGGAGTGCGATAACCCAACCCCTAAGGCGAGGACAAAGGGGACACTAATTGCGCCAGTGGCGGCTCCACTTGCGTCAAAACCTAAGGCTTGGAATTCATTAGGAACAAGGAAGATAATGATAATTAGCGCCAAATAAAAGAAGAAGAAAATTTTCTTCATGCTAATGTTTTTAACTAAACGATATACGGCTAAAGCGGTTAATATCCCTAAACCAAAACTAACAATAAAGATAAATAATGGAGCGTTGATCTTATCACTAACCCCGCTTACTTGCGCGGCTAAAACGGTAATACCTGGTTCGGCAATCGTTGCTAGTAAACTAAAGAGGAAGGCAACCATTAAAATGAAGGCCAATTTTTTAAGTTTGGCGATCGAACTACCAATTAAGTTGCCAATTGGTAATACGCTATAGTCAAGGCCTACTAAAAAAATCGCTTGACCGATGACAACACCGACATAACCAACGACTAATTGCATGATTTGTTCACTGTCCGTTACAGGAAATATAAAAGCCGTTACTAGCACAATGATTGCTAAGAGCGGCAAGCTTGAGATAAATACTTCTTTTAAGTAACGGAGAAATTTCACGTTTATCATGTCCTTTCAGCGATTAATACTAGGTAATTATAACATAAATTAGGGTAAATTAAGCCCTTTTGCATGAATTATTTATATTTTATAAATATGGGTTATTTTTGGATTATTGTTCAAGAAACTTTAATAACGCTAAGGCGGCGAGATTAATACCTCTTAGATTTTCATTTGGCACAAATAATTTCGTATACATCTCACCAAGAAATACCCCGTTATTATCTAGTTCTTTGAATAATTTATTAATGAGGGCATCAATCTTAACTTTATATTGTGGGATAGTTAAAGGGTTTGCAAAGTATAAATTAACTTCCTTTTCTTCGCCGTTTTGATTAATTACTTTCTTCGTTCCCTTTTTAAAGACATACGTAGCGTCTTCCGGTTTTAAAAAGATTTTAAGACCGTCTTTATTTTCATAATTATTCATATAGAGAATTAAATCAACATGATGATTATCGCTTATATAATTATAAGAATTTAATGGGAGAACATATTTTGGACTTTGACCAGTGGGATTCATAATTATGGCTCGGTCAATATCACTATAACCATACCCAGCCTTTAATGCATCTTTTTCAAGAAAACCACCGATTTCCGTGCCGTTAATAACTGTTTCATCATTATTTAATCTTAAGACACTAAAGGAATCAGATATTACTTTAATATCACTAATCTCTTCATTTGTAATTAAATTAAGGGCTTCGATTACTTCATATTTCCCGCTTTGCGTATCACCGACAAACATTACTTTTTTCGTAATATTTGGTTTAATATTTATTTCAATCAATGTCCCCGGGATTGGTAAAAAATCACGCACCACCATATATAAATTATGGAGGGTCATAATCATGTCTTTGAAATAGCCAAAGTAGTCGTTTTCTTCATTCGCACTCATAAAGCCAAGGAAAGTATCGTTAAGAGTGTCGTGATAATACTTTGAATCAAACATATCATCATCCACTCCGTAGATAAAGAAGAGGTCAGGTTTTTGATTATTTATTTTATTGATGTCGATTACTTCATAAATGCTTGTGAGGGCAACAAGGTGGACAACATAATCACGGTGCACATAAATAAACGCTAAAAGGGTTCCGACCTTTAAGGCGACACCATAAAAGTTATTCTTATTTATTTTTAAATCTTTAAGGGGATTATAAGAAAAGGTTAAGGGTTTAAATGATCCCCGTCTTAAACTACTTTTCGTTGTGACAAAAAATGGAGTATTAATAATTACTTTTGTGACAAAAGAAATATTATTTACTAAATTGTAGTCTTTATTTTTAAAAGCATAGGATGATGTCACCATCAATGCATTAAGTCCTGGGTTTGGAGCGCTATATACATTACTATTTCCGTCTTTAAGTTTACGAATAAAATTTTGATATATTGAATTAATCTCACTATTGAATTTGATATTTATATCAATAACTTTATCATCACTAATATCTTCATTAATAAAGCCGTATCGCTCTAAACTCCGCCAATAAGAGAAGAAGGACTCGGTGAAGGCTAATAATGACGGGATATGGAGTGCGTTAATTTTATTAACTCTTTTTAAAACCGTTTTCAATTCATACTTTTCAAGCATTTGATAAAACTCAACAAAATTATCAATAGTTAATCCTTTTAAATCATTCAAGATAATATTGTTAGTGTCTCTTAGTTTACGTAGAAAAGTTCTCACTAATAATTCAAAGTTTTTGGCGTATAGAAAAGAGACCTTATCATTATCTTTAAGATCAAAATGTATATGAATGTGTTTTTCTGTATTTAAAATAATTCTCCCCATGCTTCTAATTTATCATAAATTAGGGAGAAAATAACCCGTAATTGCTAGTTATTTCACTACTTCATTAAATTCTTTGGGGGGATTTGCCTTAAAGTTAAGCAGTTTGCCACTTATTGGATGTTTAATTTTAAGTTCATAGGCGTGAAGACAAAGTCTTTGAATTGGCGACTTTTCCCCGTCATACTTTTTATCACCGAGAATCGGAAATCCTAAGTCTTTAAGATGAACGCGAATTTGGTTTTTCCGCCCGGTAAGGATGTTAATGTCGAGTAATGAATATATTTCACCTTTTTTGGTTACTTGATAATGGGTCTCGGCAAATTTTCCGGTTTTGGTGCGATGTCCGCTATACATTTCGTTGGTTTTTGATTTATGTAAGTAAGACTTAATAACACCCTTTTCTTCCTTTGGGCATCCTTTAATAATCGCAAAATAACCCCTTTTTGTCACGATATCATTCCAAACCTTTTGAAAAGCGTTTTGAATTTCTACACTTTTTGCAAACATTAAAACACCGCTTGTGTCTTGATCAAGACGGTGAACAATGAAGATTCTAGCGTTTTTATCACTAGCTTGCACATGTTCATTAACAAGCCGATATGCTGTATGAACTTTTTCTTTATCAGTGGCAATGGTCAGTAAACCACTTGGTTTATTAATAACAATAATTTCATCATTTTCAAAGATAACTTTTAAGCGACTGCCTCTAGTGGCAGTTACTCTTTTATTCATAAAGGGCGTAATTTTTATTTCGTCCCCACGATATACGACAAAGTCAAATTGACTAACCGGGACATCATTTACTAATACTTGCTTCCGGGATAATAAACTTTTAATATTATTCCGCGAGTAACCCGGGATTGTTAAAAGAAAGTTTAGTAACTCACATTTTTCTTTAACATTAAATGCCCTTGTCTTGTTTTGTGTTTTTTCGTTTCTTTTAAACATATTCTTTTTTCTTTCCAAAACCTAAAATAAAGAGGAAGAAACCCCCGAAGAGGGTGGGGGTGGCAAGGAGTGGCCAAACTATATTAAGTTTTTCAATTGGTTCCCCTGGTAGTTTGTTTTCGTTAATCATTGCTACTTTAAAGAAATCAATGATACCAAACACTAAAAAGGTGAAACCAATGAGTAAAAGAATAATACCTAATATTTTAAAAAGTTTTTTATTCTTTTCCATCTTTTAATTCCGTATATTTATCTTTGCGGCCTTTAGCTTTGCTAACTGGATATTTTAGAGCGTTTTTTTCTAATTTTTTAAGGAGAACTTCATTTAAATCAATGTTATATTTATCAGCGAATAAAAAGGCATACATAATAATATCGGCGAGTTCTTCCTTCATGGCTTCAAGTTTTTCTTCAACCACCAAATCATCCGCGGACCATTGGAATATTTCTAAGAGTTCACTTGCTTCTAAATTTAAAGAAATGGCAAGATCTTTGCCATTATGAAATTGTCGCCAGTCTCTTTCATCTCGAAAGGCTAATATTTTTGCAATTACTTCATCACTAATCATAATTAGATTAATCTCTTTTTAAATTCATAACGATGGCTTACGACAAAACTTTGACCATCGTATTCGGATAATTCAATAGCCACGACCCGAACTTTAAATGGTTTGAAGATGTGGAGATAGTGATCATGCATTTCCCGCACGTCTTCACCAGGGTTGTAATATATCGAAATATGGGGGACAAATTTACCAGACGTAGGACTTGTCCAGTCATCAGATTCATATGGGGTATACTCATGAATTTTTTCATGAACAAGATTTAATTTTTTGTTTTCTTCAAAGGTTAAAACCATTAAGTATTCGGTTAACATTTCCACATTATTAACATCAATTTCAAAAGGATTGGTAAGTCTCGATACTTTTTTAATAGCTTTAATAACTTGATGTTTATCAGCGTCAAGGAAGCGACCAATATTAATATGCGGGTAGAAATTCCGGTAAGGGACTTTAAAATCTTTGTCCGTTAGTTTTAATGTTCGAACTTTGAGCGATGTGTCATCATCAAGCACTAAGATAACGAAGAAGTCTTTTAATTCAACTGGCATAGATAGCCCTCCTTGGAAATGGATTCATAGTCATTATACTATAAAGTATAAAATAACGATAGTTTTAAAAGGCTATTTACTACTGGCAATAGTGGCTAAAAAATATTAATCCCAAGTAATTGGTTGATTGGCGTCGTAGGTTTTCCGCCACTTTTTCATCTCGCGGCGTTTTGTTTTAAATTCTTGTTTGGTAATGCCCATTGGCACAAATTTTAATTTATCGATTTCAACTTGAAATGCTTGTTGTTTGATTAATGCAATCTCTTCAGGCGTTTTAATGTTGTTTTGTAAGAGAAAATCGCTCAAATGTAAGAAAGTAACATGTCCGTCAGTGTTAATCCCTGAACCTTTAATAACTAAGCCAATCGTTTTGAAAAATATCTTGGTGTCAAGCCAAGCAGAAAAACGCACAACATGCTCAAAGTCATACGCTAAAGCTTGATCATTACGCATATTATTACGGCCATGAATTACTGACCAACTACTTAACCCTGGTTTAATCGCTGCCCGATACACATACTTTGTATCTTTCATTAATAATGTTTCAAAGATAGTCTTGGGGCGTGGTCCAATAATCGTCATATCCCCTAATAGAATATTAAATAACTGCGGTAATTCATCAAGACTGCTCCGTCTTAAAAATAACCCGAATTTAGTTAGTCTTTCAGCATCAGGAAGTAGTTGTCCTTTTTCGTCATATGCAATCCGCATTGATCTAAATTTATAAAGAGTGAAGATCTTGTTATATCTACCAACTCTTTTTTGCCGAAAAAGCACAGGAGCACCTAGATTAAAACGCACAATTATTGCTAAAACAATAAGAAGTGGACCGAAAACAATCACTCCAATGAATGACAATAGGAAGTCTAAGAATCTTTTAATTGGTCTATACATTAATTTCTTTGTTCCATTTTTGCTTTCATAGCATATTACATTATATAAGAAATAATGCAAAATAAACATATGTTTCTTTTTTTAGTAATGTTTTTTTACTTGATTAGTCAAGAAGTTGTATCTAAATGCACTCGGAGTGCATAAGTCAACTAAAAGTAGACACCTATAATTATAAGTAAACTTTAATTGTCTTTTGCTAGTCTCCTTTCTTTAAATTGGACCGGTGTTAAGTAATTAAGTGAACACGCTGGTCGTTCATTGTTG
>Ga0265295_1000181_pt1 | contig 131233 bp, 111 predicted proteins | sample Munlansysbiofilm_FD_192503 | JGI IMG/M metagenome (GOLD analysis project Ga0265295, IMG submission 192503) | Leachate microbial communities from a municipal landfill in Southern Ontario, Canada - Methane capture system biofilm | ecosystem: Engineered > Solid waste > Landfill > Unclassified ... | reverse complement strand
ACTTATCCTTTAGTATTTTATTGGGTAAATAAAAAAAATAGATAAGTATGACCATTTTTTAAAATTTTACAAGTGCAAATTCAAGTGTTTCATTCTTCGTTGTGTCCGCAGGACATGTGGGTTATATAAAACAAGATGCAAAAAAATAAAGAACCCACCTGTCTGGTGTGGCGGCAAATCGACCTTAATGCCATTGGCCACAACATCAAGACCCTCAAATCCCTCACCAGGGACGAAACAGCCTTCATGGCCGTGGTCAAGGCCGATGCCTATGGCCACGGCGCCGTGAGGGTGTCAAAAAAGGCCCTTGAAAGCGGGGCCACCCACCTTGGCGTTGCCAGGGTTCATGAGGCCCTTGAGCTGAGAGAGGCAGGAATCAGCGCTCCCATCCTCGTATTTGGATACATCCTTGAACGGGAGGTGGACAAACTCATGACCCTTGGCATCACAGCCACGGTCTCAGACCTTGAAACGGCTTCCATGCTGTCTGAGAGGGCCGTTGCCAGGAGTACAACGCTCAAGGCCCACCTCAAGGTGGACACGGGTATGGGCAGGCTGGGCATATTGCCGGATTCCAGAAGGGCAGACTCGAAGGAGGGGGCGGCCCTTGACGAGGCTGCGGCCATTGCAGCCCTATCCGGCCTGGAGTTAGAGGGAATCTACACCCACTTTGCCGCAGCAGACTCAAGGGACAAGAGCTACTCCCTTTACCAGCTTCAGACCTTTATGGAATTTGTTCAAGCGCTCAAGGATCGGGGCATCAGATTTCCGCTGGTTCACGGCGCAAACAGTGCCGCCCTTATGGAACTTGCCCGGACCCACCTCAACATGGTCAGGGCCGGAATCGCCATATATGGCCTTGCACCGTCAGGCGAAGTTGACATCGGGCACCTTAACCTCAAGCCTGCCATGGAGATCCGCAGCATCGTATCTTCGGTCAAAGAGGTACCCGCCTTGTTTAAGGTGAGTTACGGCATGACCTATGCTACCCAGAAGAAAACTGTGATCGCAGCAGTTCCCATCGGTTATGCCGACGGATTTTCCAGGCTTTTCTCGTCCAGGGGAGAGATGATCGTCAGGGGCAGACGAGCCACCATTGCAGGCAGGGTCTGCATGGATCAGACTCTGATTGATGTGGGAGAAATCCCCGGTGTCACACCCGGGGATTCTGTGGTGATTCTGGGGAGCCAGGGAAGAGAGAGCATCACGGCCGATCAGATGGCCGAAACCCTGGGGACAATCAACTATGAGGTGGTCTCAAGTCTCACGGCAAGGGTACCCCAGATCTATTCAGAATAAACCATGCGGCCGGACATGGAAAGATCGTAGCCCCCGAGATTTGCCGCAGCATCCTTGAAAAAAGGCTCTTTCAAGGCCCCGAGAAAGAGCTGCACTCCCTGGTCAAAAAACCTCTCCTTGGTGATTAAAAGATCAAACCGTTCCCAACACAAAGGGACAAATCCAAGCCCCAGGCGGTTGGCCACAGATCGGATTCCCGGCCCTGCATCTGCGATTCCTTCGTGGATGGCAAGCCCAATGTCCATGTGTTTTGCAAGGACATTGTCATACCCCTTAACGGTCTCCGGCCTGATTCCGGCCTTTTTCAGCTCCCGGTCAAACAACGTTCGGGTGCCGGTGCCAAGGATGCGGTTCACCACGGTGACTTTGCCGCTACCCAGATCCTCAAAAGACCTGATGCCAAGGGGGTTGCCCTTTGCCACAAGTATTCCCTGCTCGCGCATGCAGAAGTTCACAACTGCGGGCATACGCTCCATCTCCTTGAGAATATATGGAAAATTATACTCGCCATTCTCCTCGGAGATCAGATGGCTTGACGCAATGTGACAGAGGTTCTGGCGAAGGGCTCTAAGGCCTCCCATGCTTCCGGTAAAACCGAACATGGCCATGTGATCGGGAAACCTTGTGTTAAAGGTTGAAATGGTCCTGTCAAGAAGAAGATCGTTACTGCCTGCAATCAAAACCAGGCCGTGGTAGGGGGGAAGCTTTATGGCAGGTTCCGGATAATTCACCGTGCCAGCCTCTATCCACTGCCTCACAAGGTCCAGGGGAAAGAGCCATTTACCGGTTACCTTGGTGGCGGGAAGCCCCTTGTCAGATATCAGGGTGTACACCATCTTCTCGTTGACGTTGAGAAACTTTGCCACCTCTTTTGTTGAAAGCAGATCACCCACAACCATCCTCCTATTAAAATTAATCTCTACCTGTTCAGTCTGCATAACACATTTGAACAGAAATCACCATGTCCCACAATAATTCTAATTGTCATAAGTTTTGTCATCCTTATATAAGCGTTTGTTTTAACCACTGAACACACAGAAGACTCAGAAGGATAGGGAATCCTTCATATCAGATATTAACCACGAAAGGCACGAAAAACACGAAATAATTCTGTGTATTCTGTGGTTTATACCTACCTCTACCAGATATTTGATACTGACCCCAGCGCTGAAATCCAAAATGAGAATTGCCAATGCTGCATGTTGCACCTTGACTTTATCGACCATGAAAACTATTAATAAGATTAAATTATGAACAGGAAACCAAAATGAAGCCATTAACAATAGGGATCACAGGAAAATCAGGATCAGGCAAAACAACCCTGATTGAAAAAATAATCCCCATACTCAAAAGCCGGGGCCACAGGCTGGGTGTTGTCAAACACGCCCGCAGGGGGTTCCAGATGGACAAGACAGGCAAGGACTCCTGGCGCCATAAAAAAGCGGGGGCTGAGGCCACCCTTGTGGTGTCGGCAAACACCATTGCCCTTATCAAGGAGACACAAACCTCGTCCCTGAACCAGGTTCTTCACTATCTTTCAGACATGGATCTGATCCTTGTGGAGGGGTTTAAACAGGAAAAAATTCCAAAGGTAGAAATCTTCAGAAGGGACGCAGGCCACAAAGAACCCCTTTTTCTTGAAGATCCCAACCTGATAGCCTTTGTAACCGACTCAAACTTCAGCTCCCGTGTGCCGGCCTTTGACCCGGACGATGCCGAAGCCATTGCCCTCTTTATCGAAACCCAGCTTGCCGGTCACGGGCAACAAGATCATGATGACCAATGAATATCCAGGAATTTCATAGCCTGCAGCGGGACTTTCTCGACTATGCAGCCACCTTTATCGATCCTGACACGATCGGCGGTCCCCATGTGTTGAAACGGGACCACTCCATCAGGGTATGCGAAGAAATTACCGGTCTAGGTCAGGCCCTTGCTCTTTCCAAACCAGACCTCACCCTTGCCAGGGCCATTGCTCTTCTCCATGACATCGGGCGGTTCGAACAGTTCAAACGTTACGGCACCTTTGTGGACGCTGCTTCCGAGAACCATGCCTTCCTGGGCCTTGGGGTTATCGAGACACAAAAGCTCCTCCAACCCCTCCCTCCTGTACAAAGGGCTTTGATCATGGACGCAGTCGGCTTCCACAATGCAGCTCTCCTTCCAGAGAACCGGGATGACCGAACGCTTTTTTTCATGCGGCTCATCAGGGATGCAGACAAGTTGGATATATGGCAGGTGGTTATCGACCATTACCTCAATACCGCCAGGAGAGACGACAAATTTATCGACCTCGGTCTTGAAGACAGGGGCGGTTACAGCCCCGGGCCCCTCAATGCACTGATCGAAGGTCGCTTCGTCCTGAGCTCGACCATCGAGGAACTCAACGATTTCAAACTAATGCAGATCTCCTGGGTCTTTGACCTTAACTTTTCACCAACCTTTGCAAGGGTAAAACAGAGGCGATACATTGAAAAATTAGCCTCAACCATGCCCCCTAACCCTGATCTTTCATTGGCCCTTGATCAGGTTTTTGATCACTTGGAAACCCACACCCATGACACATGATGCTAGAACCTTTGCCGGAACAGTTACCGGAACAGCGGTTTTTTTCATCCTGCTTATTTTTCAGCCGCCCGCCTGGGCAATCGAACAAAACGACTGTATAACAGCGTATACCAATGGTAGTGTCAACTGGCGCACAGGCATAGTTCAAGCCACCGGCAAAGCCTCTCCCTCTGAAAATCTCCTGGATGAACCCCCGGACGCCATACTGATCCGGGCAAAGCTCGATGCACACCAGAACCTGATTCATATACTCATGGAGATCGCCTTTAACAGGACAAACAGGGATGATTTCTTACCCGGGGACCCGGTCATGGCAGGAGTTGAACGACGGGCCATGGAAGCCACTCTGACCCACCAGCGTTATACCTCTGACAGGGCCATGGAAGCAACCATTACCACCAACATGTTTGGCGGGTTTCTCCAGCTGGTACTGCCCGAAGAAATAGGAGAAGTAGCCGGTCTAAAAATCATTCCCCCAAGGAAAAAACCCCGGGAAAAGACCCAGGTTGAGCCATACACCGGGCTGATAATCGATGCCAGGGGAATTGATTTCCAGCCGACAATCAACCCTGTCATTGTCAGCGAGCAGGGGGACGAGATTTACAGCTCCCGGTTCATCAGCCGGGAATATGCGGTTCAGGCCGGTGTATGCCAGTATAGCTGCGTCCAGGATTCTATTCAACAGGATCCCCCCATCCAGGCATCCGCCTGGACAAACAGTCGAACAGGTCCCAACCCCCTTGTGATCCGGGGTTTACGAAAGGGTGGAAAGACAAACCGACACATCATTGTATCAAGGTCAGACGCCTCGGCCGTTGAAAGAACGGCTGAACGGCATGATTTCATGCGGCAATGCCGGGTGGTCATTGTCCTGGATCAATGACCCTGTTGTCAATCAGCCTTGTGGTACCGACCTTGACTGCCAGGGCCAGAAGCACCGGGGATGTTATGGTGTCAACCGCGTTAAGGGTTTCCGGATCACACAGCGTGGCATAGTCAATCCTGGTGTCCCGGTGATCCAGGATAAGAGCTGTAACAGCGGCGAGTATGGGTTTACACCGGGTTTCACCCTGTTTGATCATCCTTTCTGCAAGGGTAAGGGCGCTTGATAGACTCAGGGCCGATTTGCGTTCATCCGGCGACAAATAGACGTTCCTTGAGCTCATGGCAAGGCCGTCAACCTCCCTTACAATGGGAGCTCCCATGATTATGATATTGAAGTTAAGATCCTTCACAAGCTGGCGAATCACCTGGAGCTGCTGGTAATCCTTGCACCCGAAAACTGCAATCCGGGGTTTAACAATATTGAAGAGCTTGGTCACAACGGTTGCCACCCCCTGGAAATGAACCGGTCGGCTTAAGCCGCAGAGGTTGCGGGGAAGCTCGCTCAGGACCACGGATGTCTGAAAGCCCGGGGGATATATTTCACCGGAATCGGGTGCAAAGACAACGGCTGCTCCCCTTGACTCTGCCAGATTAAAGTCCCTGTCAAAATTCTTTGGATAGGCCCCGAAATCCTCGTTGGCACCAAACTGGGTGGGGTTGACAAAGAGACTGACCACAAGATGGTCTGCCACGCTTTTGCCAGCATCCATGAGGCTCAAGTGACCCTGGTGAAAATACCCCATGGTGGGAACCAGGCAGATGGTTTCTCCCTGTTTCTGGACCTGTTCAGACCATTGCTGCATCTGAACCGTTGTTCTTATGATCTTTGCTTTTCCTGTTCTCTCCATTGACCAGATCTTCCTTTATATTTGACATGGCTGCTGATTATCGGTATGCAACCTAATTGCACAAAACGATTAAAAATTCAAGGAGTTTCAATGGAGACCATTCTACCCACAAGAGAAGATGCCTTTAATCTTTTAAAAGAGTTCAACACATCGGACAGCCTTATTCGCCACGGACTTGCCGTGGAAGGGGTCATGGCGCACTTTGCAGAAAAATTTGGCGAAGACGGGGAAAAATGGCAGGTCATAGGCCTAGTCCACGACCTGGATTACGAACGCTATCCAGATCAGCACTGCACCAAGACAAGGGAAATCCTCATGGCCCGCAACTGGCCGGAGGAGTATATCAGGGCTGTTGAGAGCCACGGATGGGGATTGTGCTCAGATGTAAAACCCGAATCCCTGGTTGAAAGAACCCTCTATGCGGTTGATGAACTCACAGGCCTTATCTCAAGCACCTGCCTTGTGAGGCCGTCAAAAAGCGTTCTTGACCTGAAGGTCAAATCGGTCACAAAAAAATGGAAGGAGAAGAGTTTTGCCGCAGGCGTTGACCGGACCGTTATCCAGAGGGGAGCGGACATGCTCGGAATGGAAAGGGGCGAACTCATATCAGAGACCATTGTTGGCATGCAGACGGTTGCCTGGGCCATCGGACTTAAGGGGAACATACAGTAGGTAGTAGATAGTTGGTGATGAGTGATGGGGGCAATTCATGAATTGCCCTGCACCACCTGTCAAAATCAGGCAGAGGATAAAACCGTCATAAACCTGTCGCAGGTCCGGCAGTTTTTACCATGTAGATCCGGACCTTCATTTTTCCAAACGATTCAACACACTGATTTAATTGATACAACGAACACCATTATTGCTTGGCATTATTTTTGCTTTACTATCCTTTCAACGTTTACTCACTTTGAAAGGATTTAAGATGAAGCCTTCTCTCAACAGACTGTCCACCAGGGTTTTAGCAGCTTTTTCAGCACTCTTCAGCACTGCGGACATAGAATCGGACCACAGGCGCTTGACCCGTTACCTCGTGACGCTGAATCAGAAAAAAACTCCCGGGGATATCATCGCCGAAGTATCCCTCTGCCTCAAGGAGATCATCAACTATCGGTTGTTCGCCTTTGTCATTAAACGAGAAGGAGAGATTGATGTATGGCTCGACCCCAGAATGTACAGAAAATCCCTTGAATCGATTTTTATAAATGATTTTTCCATAACCCAGGGATCCCAGATCAACTACCTGAATCATATGTTTCACCCGGACGACAGGGAAATGGATTTGAGCCTTAAGAACCTCATCTCCTACGATCTTATTGAGGAAAACTGCCAGGCAAAGATGTATATGCTTCCCAGCCAGACCATGCTCAACTACCATGACGAGATTGTCAATATCATTCTCAAGAGCACCGGGATCGCCCTTTCCCACCAGATGAACATTGCCAGACTCACCAATGCCGCAACCCTTGACCCCCTGACTGGCTGCTACAACAGGCGCGAATTTGATAACCAGATCCAGCGAAGCATTGCCGATGCAGACCGTCACAAAAAATCCCTGAGCCTCATCATGTTTGACATCGACCATTTCAAGGAAGTCAACGATACCCATGGCCATCCAGCAGGAGACAAGGTGTTAAAAGAGATCTCCCGTCTGGTGGGTCAGAGCATGAGGGGGGGAGACACCCTTACCCGCTATGGCGGTGAGGAGTTTGTCGCCATTCTACCAGAAACAGAACGAGACAGGGCCATTGAACTTGCCGACAGGCTGCGGCTCAAAATCCAGGCGGCACAGATCAAAACAGACGGGGGAATTGTCAAGGTGACGGCAAGTTTCGGAATTGCCCAGCATCATCACCAGGCAGACAGTTCAAGTCTGATAATGAATGCGGACGAAATGCTTTACAAGGCAAAGCTGAGCGGCAGAAACAGGGTAATGCCAGGCCTGATCAAACTTTCGCCTGCCCTCCACATTGTAAAATAACCCTTTGTTTTTATAAAAAACTCCCACCGAGTTGGCCACCACAAAGGGCGACCGCAAGGGATTGCCCCTACAATGGCCTCGGCTTATTTTATCGAGTTTCATGCTTCTATCCGCCATGGCATGCGTGTTATATGACACTCCCTCCGAACCGGTACACGGCAACCGACAAGGGCAATTCATGAATTGCCCCTACAGCCCATCCACTACCCACTGCCCACTATCTACTGCCTACTGCCATAATCTCCTGCAAAAGCGGCCCAACCCTCTGCCTGTGCTCAGGCGGCACCATGACCCCCTCTAACCTCTGGTTTTTGATGGTGATCGGGAAAACCGGCAGATTATCGCCGGCCAGGACAAGAAACATATCGGAAAGATTTCCAGATACCCCATTACAATCCATATGTTCAATGTACTGCATGAAAACATTGTTCACCGTAAGGGTAAACGGTGAAATGATAGCCGCCCCGTTAACGGCGCAATCCTCCATGGAGTTAAGACTTCGACAACCAAAGGGCCTTACCGGATAGATGGTGCACATGCCGTTTGAGAGAAGGGGGCAGGAGCCCCAGCCGGGATCATTCTCCTCGTCCTGCATCTCGCAACCCTCCATGCAGGCCCTGGCAAATCCGTTCAGGGTTGTCCCGGGCTGGAACCGTTGTGGTGAAAGATTATTTGTGACCCTTTCCATAACAAGCTCGGTCCCCCTGGGTCCAAGGCGGTAGCGAATATAATCAACCTCAAGGGAGGTGAGGGTGACATTGCAGGTGCAGCAGACAGAGCATCCCCTGTGACAAACAAACTCGGTTGCACCAATAAACCGGTCATAAAGTTCATAGAGACGGCTCAATTGTTGTATGCGTAAATCGATTCTTTCCATTGTTCCTCCTGAAAACCAACCGCTGTTATCCCCTTTTATCACAATGGGCAAAAAACCAAAAGAACAGGGTATGGCATTTCTCATTTTGGTTTTATCATATACGGTGTATGAGGATACCTCTACCCTTCAAAACAACGCCGCAATATGTTGTTGTACAAAATAAGAATTGCTGCCGGGTAGTTTTGCATTGACACCCCCCTATTTTTTATATACGAATTTAAAGGGGTCGTTTGTCTGCCTATAAAAACCAAAGCCAGAGGAGTTGGAGCTTTTTCAGCCGGAATATGATGAACCAAGACACAAACTGCCAAAATCAAAAGGAGAACAGATCCTCCCCAAGGCACTACCTTGATAAATTTCACAGCATTGAGTTCCACATCAAGGAGCTGCCCTACATTTATCGGTTCAGACTCAGGGATCGCTCAGAATCGGGCATGTGTGTTGTGATACAGGAAAATTCCGAAATCATGCGCCATCTCCACCAGGGGGATGTCCTTGATGTAAAGTACTGCCCCGGGGACATCTCAGACCCGGTCATAAAGCTCAAGACCCGGATAATGCACATAACAAAAACTTCAAAGACCTCTCCAAACGGCCACTTCTATGTGGGGCTCCTGGTGCTCTCCCCCCTTCCCATAGACAAACCGCAAAAGCACCATGGAGAAAAATATCGATCAGACAGTGAGATGGTTGACGGCTAACGAATATTATCCTGGAGGATCAGAGATTTACGGGGGTTCCAGCCTTCTCCTGCCTTGCCACTTCAACCCTTATTCTGGGAGAATTAAGGACCAGGTGCATGGCCTGGAGGGCAAGTTCTGGTGTGTTGTTCTGCTCACTAAGGTGGGCAAGGATAACATGGGCAAGGGCCTCGGTTCTCACCTCAGCCACAAGGGCCGCCGCATCCTGGTTGGAGAGGTGCCCGGTACGGCTCTTTACCCGCTGCTTTAAATACCACGGGTAGGGACCAGCATCGAGCATCCCTGGATCATGGTTTGCCTCGAGATACAGAAGAGTACAACCATGGAGGTGCTGTTTCACAAGTTGGGTGGCGACACCCAGATCCGTGACGATTCCGATTTTAGCTTTGGCGATCCTGGCACTGACGAATTCCACTGTCATTCCCAGGGGGTCGGCCGCATCGTGGGCGATGGAAAAGGGATTGATCTCAAGCTCATCAATACGAAAGGCTTTTCCGCATTCAAAAAGGTGGATACAATCCACACGACCAAGCTTTTCACCTGCTGCGGCAAAGGTTTTCGAATTAATGTAAAGGGGGAGGTTATAGCGACGACTAAGCACACCTGCACCATGGATATGGTCTGCGTGCTCATGGGTCACCACGACTGCTGAAAGTCGTTCAGGCGAAAGATTATTCGCCCCCATGCGGCGTTCAAGCTCAACCCCTGAGAGTCCTGCATCCACAAGGATTGAGGTTGTTCCGCCCGACACAAAAATCGAGTTCCCCCTGCTGCCGCTTGCCAGGGGGCAAATGGATAGACAGGGGAAATCCACTACTCTTCTTCGGTCTCAAGGGCCTTGCAGGAGAGACGGATCTTTCCGTCCCGGGTGATTTCCAGCACCTTTACCCGGACGATGTCTCCCTCCTTGACGACATCGGTAACCTTCTTGACCCTTTGGTTTGAAAGCTCAGAAATGTGGACCAGGCCGTCCGTACCGGTCTTGATCCTTACAAAGGCGCCGAAATCCGTAGTTTTCACCACCTCGCCCTCATAGATCCCCCCGATTTCGGGATCCATGCCGATGTCGGTGACAATCTTTGCCGCAGCCTCGCCATCAGCCTGATTTTCGGCGGCTATTTTCACGAGCCCAGAGTCATCCACCTCGATGGTGGTATTGGTGTCGGCCTGGATCGACCGAATCATCTTGCCGCCGGGTCCGATGATCTCCCGGATCTTGTCTGGATTGATCCTGACACTGATGATCTTTGGTGCATAGGGAGACATGCTGTCCCGGTGCATGTCAAGGGTGGCAAGCATGCGCTTGAGGATGTGAAGTCTGCCGATTCTGGCTTGGTCAAGGGCCTTGACAAGAACCTCCCTGGAGAGCTCCCTGATCTTGATGTCCATCTGCAGGGCCGTGATCCCCTCTTCGGTTCCAGCCACCTTGAAATCCATATCGCCGAAATGATCCTCGTCACCCAGGATATCGGTGAGAACAGCAGTATTGTCGGCATCGGAGACGAGCCCCATGGCGATTCCCGACACAGGGGCTGAAATAGGGACCCCTCCGTCCATGAGGGCAAGGGTTCCCGCGCAAACGGTTCCCATGGAAGAGCTGCCGTTGGACTCCATCACCTCACCCACAAGCCGCATGGTGTACTCAAAATTTGCAGGATCAGGAAGGACCCTTGAAAGGGCACGATGGGCAAGGTTTCCATGTCCTAGATCCCGACGGCTGGGACCGCCAGCGCGCTTGCACTCACCAACTGAAAAAGGAGGAAAGTTATAGTGGAGCATGAAGTTCCGGGTCTCGTTTCCGTTGAGGGTCTCGATCCTCTGCTCGTCGGGTCCGGACCCAAGGGTAAGAACCCCGAGTACCTGGGTCTCGCCCCTGGTGAACAGGGCAGAACCGTGGGGCCGAGGCAGAACCCCCACCTCACAGGTGATATCCCTTACCTCGTCAAAGGCACGACCGTCGATTCTTCGTTTTTCGATCAGAACCATCTCCCTTGAAACCTGGTCGACCAGATCCCTGAACATGGACTTTACCTCATCAAGGCGATCGGCAAAATCAGCGCCAAGGGTTTCGACAAGTTCGGTCCTTACATCTTCAAGGGCCTTTACCCTCTCAAATTTTCCCTGGGTCTGTACGGCAGAATGAACCTTGTCCCGGGCAACCTCGACAACCCTTTCCATGAGTGCCGCATCCACCTGGGGCGGAGTGTGAACCCTCTTCTCCTTGCCAAGGGCCTTTTTAAGCTCCTCCTGGAGCACGATCAGGGGCTGCATGGTTTTGTGACCAAAGAAGATAGCCTCGAGCATATCCTCCTCAGACACGATGTCTGCCCCGCCTTCGACCATGACCACGCCGGTTTTGGACCCTGCAACCACAAGGTCAATATCGCTCGCCGCCATCTCCTGGATCGTGGGGTTGGCAACAAACTGACCGTCGATGCGACCGACCCTGATTCCTGCGATGGGTCCTGCAAAGGGGATGTCCGACATCTCAAGTGCGGCAGAGGCCCCCACAAGGGCAAGGATGTCTGGATCATTTTCCTTGTCCGTGGAGAGCACGGTTGCGATCACCTGGACCTCGCTTGCCCATCCCTTTTCAAAAAGAGGGCGAATAGGTCGATCGATGAGCCTTGCGGTCAAGGTCTCTTTTTCACTGGGCCTTCCAATTTCCCGCCTGAAGTAGTTGCCTGGAATTCTTCCGGCAGCATAAATTTTTTCCTGATACTCCACGGTAAGGGGAAGAAAAGAGACATGCTCCTTTACATCCTTTGACGCAACGGCGGTTACCAGCACAATGGTTTCTCCGTACTGGACGAGAACCGATCCACCGGCCTGTTTTGCAATTTTACCGGCCCTGAGGCTGAATTCTTTTCCGTTAAGTTCGGTCGTAAATACCTGTTCCATATTTTTTTCCTGTAATATAAGGGCGGTTCAGAAAGCATCTTCATAACAGAATAAACCCGCACCTCCAGCATAAAAATCAAAACGGTTTTTATGCTGCATATGCGAACTTATTCAGGTATCTGCCAAAGAGTTACCGCCCGTGGGTTATTAAAATGAACCGGCATCCGAAGGGATGCCGGTTCGTTTTATTATCGTCTCAGACCGAGCTTTTCGATGAGAGATCGATACCGATCAATGTCTTTGTTCTTTAGATAGTCAAGAAGGCTGCGACGCCTTCCAACGAGGATTAAAAGCCCCCTTCTTGAGTGGTGATCTTTTTTATGCACCTTCACATGCTCAGTGAGATAACTGATTCTATGGGTCAAGAGGGCGACCTGGACTTCAGGAGATCCTGTGTCTGAGTCGTGGAGCTTGAAATTTGCGATCATTTCTTCTTTGTTTTCTGCAAGTAATACCACGATAATACTCCTTGTTTGGAATAGATAAAATAAAGCCCCCCCATATTTGAGGGGGATCAACGTAAATGTGGCTATCCAATATTCCATTCAGACAACCGGTGGGGCGATTTGGCGGAACAGGGTCTCTATTTCCACCAAACGGAATCATGTTAAATGTTACGACACAAAAACGCAACAATAATTATATTGATCAAGGGCTGGATCATACTCCACAACCGCCGCAAGAGACCCGTCGGGAGCGACAATTCTGACAAAGGGCTCCTGGCCGTCCATTGGAGGCGAAATTTTATTTTCAAGGCCAAGACTCTGGCCAAAACCGATTTTTTTGACCATATCTGGGTCAGCTTCAAATGCAGGCATGAACCAGAGCACCTCATTCATGGGGATGATCTTTGACCGGGCCTCATCATGGTCCATGGCTTCAAACGAGGCAAGGGAAACCAGAGTCTCCTGGTCGAATCCGCAGGAATCGGTCCTTCTAAGCTCGGCAAGGTGGGCACCGCAACCAAGGGCTGACCCTATATCCTGGGCAAGGCTTCGAATGTAGGTGCCGGTTGAGCAGTGAACATCCAGGGTAAGATGGGGAAGATCAACACCCGTTATTGCGATGGAGAAGATCTCTATCCGCCGCATGGGTTTCTGTACGGGTCTTCCCTGGCGGGCCAGTCGATAAAGGGGCTGCCCCTGGTGCTTTAACGCGGAAAAAATGGGAGGGTGCTGCATCTGTACACCTGCAAAGGAGTCAACCACCTTGACGAGCTCATCCCGGGTGATGGCAGAGACCTGGGAGGGGTCTGCTGTTTTTTCCACAACCCCAGTCCGGTCAAGGGTGTCGGTCTCAACGCCCAGACAGAGGGTAGCCGTGTATTTTTTGGGACCGCCGAGCAGGAATCTTGAAATCCTTGTTCCTTTATTGATGCCGCAGAGCATCACTCCTGTTGCAAAGGGGTCAAGCGTTCCGGTATGACCGACCTTTTTTACCTTCAGGCACTCCTTTATTCGTGCGACCAGCCTGGCTGAGGAAATCCCCCCAGGTTTGTCAACGGCAAGAATTCCACTGTTCATTGATCCGGGTCGCTGTCCGTTAAAACAGATTTAAGCAGTTTGTCAATGTGGCTCCCATGGTCAAAGGATTCATCATGGATAAACTTCAACTCGGGCATGTAACGAACACCGAGCTTTGGCGCTACCCCACGCTTGATAAATCCATGGGAACTTTCAAGGCCTTGAGCCGCCGCAAGAACCCTTGCCTCATCGCCGAAGACAGAAAAATAGACATAGGCGATCTTCAGATCAGAGGTGACCCGTACACTGCTGATTGTAACCAGTGAAAGCCTTGGATCCCGGACCTTTCGCCTGATCAGGTCTGCAATGATCTCCTGGATTCTTGATGCAACCCTTTCGGATCTGGGATATGGCCTCATTCCTTAATCTGCTCCATCTGTGCCTTTCTCTCTTCAACCTCATAACACTCGAAGATATCACCGACCTTGATATCGTTGTAACGCTCGATGCCAATACCGCACTCGTATCCGTGGGTCACCTCTTTCACGTCATCCTTAAAGCGCCTGAGCGAAGAAATGGTGGAATCACATTTCACCACCCCGTCCCTGAGGAGCCGGATTTTATAACCCCTGGATATCTTGCCCTCCAGGACAAATGATCCACCGATGGTAAGCCCCTTGTGGGGAATTACAAAGGTATCCCGCACCTCGGCCCTTCCAATGATGATCTCGTGGAAGGTCGAAGGCATAAGCCCGGTTATGGCTGCCTTGATATCGTTGATAACGTTATAGATGATATCATAAAAACGCATGTCTACGTTTTCTTCCTTGGCCATGCTGCGTCCGTTGGGGGTCGGCCGCACGTTAAATCCGATGATAATCGCATCGGAAACTGCGGCAAGGGAGACATCAGACTCGTTAATCGCTCCGGTGCCCGCATGGACGATTGTAATATCAACCTCGTCCTGGGCAAGCTTCATGATCGACTCGTTGAGGGCCTCCAGGCTCCCGTGGACATCGGCCTTTACGATGAGCTTGAGCTCTTTTATCTCGTCCGCACCCATGCTCTCGAAAAGCTTTTCAAGATTTGCCCGGCTTCTCTTGGCAAGGACCTTGGCCCGCTGCTTCTGCATTCTTGAATCACTCACCTGCTTGGCGTCCTTTTCCGACTCAAGGGCTACAAACTCGTCGCCTGCCTGGGGAACTCCGCTCAACCCGACAATTTCCACCGGGGTACTCGGCCCTGCAAATTCCACATCCTTGCCCAGGTCGTCGATCATCACCCGGATCTTGCCTGAATAGAGCCCGCACACGACCGGCTGCCCTGCCCTCAGGGTCCCCTGGTTGATCAGAATCGTTGCAACCGGACCTCTTCCGGCGTCCAGGCGAGCTTCAATCACATGGCCTGTGGCTGCACAGTCCGGATTGGCCTTAAGCTCCAGCACGTCAGACTGAAGGAGAATCATTTCAAGCAGGCTGTCAATACCCTCACCGGTCTTTGCCGATACCTTGGCAAAGATGACATCCCCGCCCCACTCTTCAGACAACAGTCCGTGATCGGACAGCTCCCGCATGACCCGGTCCGGGTCAGCCGCAGGTTTGTCCATCTTGTTTACGGCAACTACAACCGGAACCCCGGCCGCCTTTGAGTGGTTTATGGCCTCAATGGTCTGGGGCATAACCCCGTCATCGGCCGCGACCACAAGAACGACAAGATCGGTTACCTTGGCACCCCTGGAGCGCATGGAGGTAAAAGCCGCATGGCCGGGCGTATCGAGAAAGGTGATGGTACCGCTTTGGGTCTTGACACTATAGGCACCGATGTGCTGGGTAATCCCACCTGCCTCCCCTGTTGCCACCTTGGTCTTTCGGATCATATCCAGAAGCGAGGTTTTACCATGGTCAACGTGACCCATGATGGTCACAACCGGTGGACGCTCAACAAGCTTGTCAGGATCAATCTCTGCCTCCTGAACCTCAAGGACAAGATCCTCCTCCACCGAAGCCTTTTCAACCTCATAGTCAAACTCGGCAGCCACAAGGCTTGCCGTATCATAATCGATGACCTGGTTTACCGTTGCCATCACACCCAGGCCCATGAGCTTTACGATCATCTCATTTGCCTTGATGCCCATGCGCTTTGCAAGTTCTGACAGCTCGATAATCTCGTCGATCTTAATGCGTCGTTTGATTGCCTTTGGAACGGTAATCTGGGTCTTCATGGGCTTGGCTTTCTTTACCCTGCCATCCTTTCTTCGACCTTTTTTACCCCTTTCATTTGAGTAGAGATCCTTTCCCTCAACAATAGATTTTCTTTTCCTCGGCCCACCTTTGGCGGCAAATTCCACTCCTGCGGGACCAGAACCTTTTTTCTTCCACTCTTTTTTCTTACTCCGCTTGACTTCGACATTAGCCTCGGAGGATATTTCAGGATCAGGCTTTACCGGGACAGATCGATTGGCCTGATGGGCTCTTGGAACTCTCGAATCTGACGGTTTGGGATGGGCCTTTTCTCCCTGGGGGGGGTGCGGTGCCTGGGTAGCCTCTTTTTTGACCCTGTTTCGGCCAAGATTGGCAATGGGAACGACCATCTTGATTATCTTGGCCGGTTCGGATCGCTTGGAGGGTTTCTTCTTTTTTCTTTTCTTATCCTTTGAGTCGGCCGCATCCAAACTTATTTCGTCATTTTCCACATCAGCGGTCCGATCCTCTTTGATGGCATGATTTGCTTCCAGATCAGCTTCCTTTTGTTTGGATAAAGACTCATTGTCTAAAGTCTTTTTCTCTGTTTCCGGTTTCGTTTCTAATGCCTTGTCACACTTTAAAGCCTTGGACTGCACTTCTGTCTGCTCATCCTTGAGCTCTTTTTCTTCAGAAGGATCTTTTGCTCCGCTTCCGGGCAGATCAAGGTCTTCGGGCATCTTTTCTTGTTTGGGCTTTTGCTCGGGTTCGGGATTATCTTCGACCAAGGGCTCGGGTTTCATTATAACCCTGGCTGGCTGACTCTTTGGTTTTACGGGTTTTTTTGTCTTCTTCTCAACACTCTTACCTTTCACCGGCTCAGGGTCTTGGGTGTGCCCTGACTTTTCTTCCCGGGAAGGATCTGAGACTTTGGACTCAGGGACGGCAGCTTTTGACTTTACATCTTCAGCAACCGACTCTTTAACCGGAGATTCTTCTTGAACAATTTCCTTGCTCGAGGCGGCATCCCCCTTTACGGCATCATCACCGACGGCATCAACCCCTGGGACAACATCAGGTGCATCTCCTGATTTCTGGGGCTTTCTCCTTCTTATAACCGATGATTTCACCCGGGTATCTGTGATTTTGTTTTTACTGCCGTAAAGATTTTCACGAACCTTTGCCTCTGTATCGTCCTCCAGAGAACTCATATGGCTTTTCGCTTCTATGTTCATAGCCTTAAGCTTTGTTAACAGTACCTTGTTCGTCATATTAAGCTTTTTGGCCAGCTCATAAACCCTGATTTTTGCCATTGGTTCCCCCCAAGTATTGATCTCATATTCTGTTTGTTAAAAGTCTGGCCTCCATGGCATGTTCAATAAAAAAACTTGGATAGCCGAGCTGGTTCAGACATTGTAAGGTTATTGTATTATCATATTTACTCGCCAGATTCCGGGCCTGGGTCAGAAGGCGTCTGATCTTTTCCCTCTGGCAGAATCTCCTGGTCTAATGAACCAGGCGGATCAGACTCCTGGTCCGGACTTTCAACTGCCAGATCTGCATCCACCAGGGCTTTTGCATTAAGGATCAACTCTTCAGCCCCCGATTCGGGAAGATCCGTCACGGAAAGAAGATCTTCCAGATTTGCAAGGGAAACCTCCTTGAAAGAACTGAACCCACCCTTGAATAATTTTTCTGCAAGGGAGAGGGAAACGTTCGGAATAGACATGAGGGACTCATAACCCTGTTTGAGTTCGCTGCTGTACTCATCCTCGCTCATCACCTCAAGATGCCAACCGGTCAATCTGCATGCCAGACGAACATTCTGGCCGTTCTTTCCAATGGCAATGGAAAGAAAGTCGTCCGGGACAATCACCTCCATGCTTCGGTTGTCCTCGTCAATGATAACCCTCGCTATTTCAGCAGGAGCCAGGGCATTACAGACAAACTTAGCCACATCCGGATTCCAGGGAACAATATCAACCTTTTCACCCCTCAATTCCTGGACAATGCTTTGAACCCGATTCCCCTTCATGCCCACACAGGCACCTACCGGATCGACATCTGAGTCTGTTGAACTTACCGCAATCTTCGTACGGACACCTGCCTCCCGGGCCGTTCCCCGGATGGTCACAATTCCCTCGGCTATCTCCGGAACCTCAGTGGCAAAGAGTTTTGCGACAAATTCAGGATGGGTCCTCGACAGAATGACCTGGGGACCTCTGGACTCTTCAAGCACGTCAAGGATATAGGCCCGTATCCGATCACCCCGGCGGTAATTTTCCCTGGGCATCTGCTCTCTTGAAGCCAGAATCGCTTCAGCCTGACCAAGGTTGACTATTATATTGCCCCGGTCGGTCCGTTGAACGATTCCATTTATGATTTCACCCTTTCTATGGATAAAATTCTCATAAACGGCATTTCTTTCGGCTTCTTTCATCTTCTGAATAATCACCTGTTTGGCACTCTGGGCTGCAATTCTGCCAAACTCGGCTGTGTCCACCTTGATCCCCAGGCTGTCACCGATCTCACAGGCAGAGTCATAGAGGAGACCTTCCTCCAGAGTCAACTCAACATCTGGATCATCGACCTCAGACACTACCTCCTTGAACTGAAAGACTTCAATCTCGCCATTTTTTTCATCATAGTGAACCTCAATGTCAGCCCGGGTTCCCAGTTTTTTCCTGGCGGCCGACTCAACAGCCTCTTTAATGGTGGCAATGAGGACCTCGACATTTATCCCCTTTTCCCGGCTTACCTGGTCGACAACCCGTTTAATATCTGTTATAAGCATCCGTGTTCTCCATGTGGCTAAGCAAGTCTTGACTTGGCGATCTGTTCAAGGCGAAACACAATAGTCTCGTTATTAACAACAACCTCCACACATCCATCCTGGGCCCTACTTAAAATTCCCGTAAACTTACGACGATCTCCAATGGGTTCCGTTGTTTCAACCTTGACCCTGCTCCCCAGGAACCTTTCAAAATCAGCCTGTTTTTTCAGCGGCCGTTTTGCCCCTGGAGAAGAGACCTCAAGACGGTAGGCTGCGATCTCTTCAAGCTCAACATCCATTATATCCCCGAGTTTCCGACTCATTAGCGCACAATCATCGATTGTGATCCCGCCCGGCTTATCCAGATAAATTCGAAATATCATCCCAGTCCGGTCAGACACGCACTCCACATGGACAAGCTCGAGCCCCTCTGGCGGACACAGAGATTCCGCTATCGCCTCCACTGCAGCTACAAGAGGATTTGTTTTCTTGTTTTGTATTTTCATGAAATGCCTGCTGTTTATCCCCTGTTCAGGCAGGTCAAGAACCCACCCCCTGAAAAATAGAAAAACGGGCAAAACGCCCGTTCCATGATGCAAACCAACTCTTAAGTCCTTACCTGTCTGCACAGCTTACCTTTAAGTCAAAAGGCTTGGATCAAAATACTCATCGATAAAACATCATGGTTTAGATTAATGGAACGTAAAAAAACTGCCTCTGGCTACCAGAATACTGACCAGCATCACCATAAAATTACCCAACATTAAATGGAGCGGGCAACGAGGTTCGAACTCGCGACTCCAAGCTTGGGAAGCTTGTACTCTACCAACTGAGCTATGCCCGCACATTAATTGTGGAGGTTAACATACCACCCCTTTCATGTCAACAAAAAACTAATACCACCTAAGGAAGGTCTGCCTTAAAGGCGGCAACCAGATGTTTCGAAATGCGATCGTGAAGCCCCTTGATTTTCTTTTCCTTCAATGTCTTGCTCCAGGACCGATAAACAACCCTCAGGGAGATCGATCGTTTACCCCTGGCAAGGGGGGTGCCCTCATATACGTCAAACAGAAAAACCTCTTCCACAAGGGGGTCCTTCTGGACAAAGGTGACGGCCTCGGTCACAATGTCGGCACCTAAAGTATTAGCATCGACAATCAGGGTGATATCCCTTGAGATGGCCGGAAACTTTGGAAGCGGCTTTGAAACGATGCTGTCCGGTGCCAGGTCGAGGAGAGCCTCAAGGTCCAGCTCAAAGACAAAAGCATCCTGTCTGAGTCCAAAATTTTTCAGAACTGCTTCATCGATTTCACCCACGGCTCCGAGGAGACGACCCTCTGCCTCAATTCTTGCACCGTTGCCAGGCTTTAAATAGGGATGATCATCCCGGGTTGCCCGCAGGAAAGACACCCCTGGGATGCCCAGGTGGGACAAGAGTCCCTCCACAACACCCTTGATGTCAAAAAAATCAACTCTGACTCCCTTGGCATGCCAGGAGGAGATGTTTCGTGGACCTGTCAAAATGGCGGCCAGCCATTCAGTTTCCAGGGGTTGAATGCCATGACCCTTTGAAATAAACGTATTTCCCACCTCAAACAGCCTCAGGCGATCCACCTGCTGAGCATTGTTACGCCTCATATTTTCAAAGAGACCGGGAAGAAGAGTTGAACGCATCACAGCCAGATCTTCTGAAATGGGATTGAGCAGCATTTCAACCGAACGCCTTGCATCATCCTGGCCAAGTTTGAGGCGGTCCATTGATTCAGCAGCGGTAAAGCTGTAGTTTATGGCCTCGCTGAACCCGAATCCAACCATGCACTCCCTGACATTATCCCTAAAGGCGAGGCTTGGTGAGAGGGTCATTTCTGCGGACGAGACGACGGGCAGGCTGGTTTTGATGTTGTCGTATCCCCAGAGCCTTGCCACCTCCTCGGAAAGATCTTCGGGCCTTGTGACATCCACCCTGAAGGTGGGAACCTCAACGGACATCAACCCCTGCTCCTGTTGATCGACCCTGAATTCAACCGATTCAAGCAGCCGCCGGATCTCTTCATCATCAAGGTCGGTACCAAGGCGCCGATTGAGTCGCTCGACATTAAGCTCGATATTCACACGGGGGGTCTTCCGGGGATAAACATCAATTATTCCCCTTGCAGACACCCCTCCTGAAACAGCCTCCATGAGTGCGGCTGCCCGATCCAGAACACCCTTTGTAGCCCAGGGATCCACCCCCCGTTCAAACCTGTGGGAGGCGTCAGTTGCAATACCCGTTCGCTTGGCCGTCTTTCGAATGGACACAGGATTGAAATAGGCACTCTCCAGCAGAACCCGGGTAGTTGTGGGAAGGATTTCAGAATTCTCGCCACCCATCACGCCAGCCAGGGCCACCGGTCCATCACCATCGCAGATCATCAGCATATCCGGTTCAAGGGAGTGTTCTTTTCCATCAAGGGTGGTAAAGCCTGTATCCCGACCGGCAGTTCTAACCTCTATTCTACCCTGGGCCAGACGGTCAAAATCAAAGGCATGGAGGGGTTGACCGGTCTCGACCATCACATAGTTGGTCACATCAACGATATTGTTGATGGGGGTCAGGCCAACAGACTCGAGACGCTGCTGGAGCCAGAGGGGAGAAGGCCCCACGGTTACATCGGTCAGGAGTGCGGCACAATAGCGGGGACAGAGCTCAGGATCAAGGATGTCAACCCTTGCCAGAGAGTCAATTGAGATGTCCGACTGTTTTTTCCCCCCGTTTACAGGAAGGATTACTTCATGAATCTTCAGGCGAACCGGAGGCGTTTGAAAGGCCGCCGCCTCCCTTGCCACCCCGATCACACTCAGGCAGTCGGGCCTGTTAGGGGTAAGATCTATCTCAAAAACTGCGTCTGAAAGGGAAAGGGCCTCAACAAGGGGAATTCCCGGTTCAAGGGAAGAATCAAGCTCCATTATCCCGGTTGCGTCCGAATTGAGCCTTAGTTCCGAGGCACTGCACAGCATCCCCTCGGAAACTTCGCCCCTGAGCTTACCCTTTTTGATCTTGAAATCACCTGGAAGCACCGCACCGACCATGGCGCAGGGAACAACCATGCCTTGGCTTACATTGGGTGCGCCGCAGACTATGTTCAACACGGCATCACCCACATTAACCCGGCAGCATTTGAGATGATCAGCTCCGGGGTGCATTACAACCTCTTCCACCCGGGCTGTCACAACCCTGTCAAGGTATTCAAATTGCTCTACGACCGACTCGACCTCAAGGCCTGCCATGGTGAGCTTTGCCGCCATCTCCCGGGGTGTTGACTCTATTGCCGCATATTCTTTTAACCAGCTTAAACTGACTTTCATATTAAAACTGCCTTAAAAAGCGCATATCGTTTTCAAAAAACTTCCTGAGATCGTCGATTCCATATTTGAGCATTGCAATACGTTCGATCCCCATCCCAAAGGCAAACCCTGTGTATATATCGGTATCATAGCCCACATTTTCAAACACGGCAGGATGAACCATGCCGGCCCCCAGCACCTCAAGCCATCCGGTCCTGGAACAGATGCGGCAACCCTTGCCCCGGCACATCACGCAACGGATATCCACCTCGGCACTTGGCTCGGTAAAGGGGAAAAAACTCGGCCTGAACCTGAGGGAAGTCTCCTTGTCAAAAATCTGGTGAATCAGGGCAGTAAGAACCCCCTTAAGGTCGCCAAAGGAGATGTTTTTATCTACCATCAAACCTTCCACCTGATGAAACATGGGGGTATGGGTCAGGTCGGAGTCGCATCGGTAGACCTTGCCTGGAGCGATCATCCGAACCGGAGGCTCAGTCTTTTCCATGACCCGGGGCTGATTAGGTGAAGTATGGGTTCTAAGAAGAATGGACTCAGACACATAAAAGGTGTCCTGCATGTCCCTTGCAGGGTGGTATTTCGGGATGTTCAGAGCCTCAAAATTGTAGTAATCGGTCTCCACCTCGGGTCCCTCCACAATGTCAAAGCCCAAACGCAGAAAGATATCGGATATTTCCCTGGTAATCCGGGTCACAGGATGTATGGTTCCCCGCACCTGGGGCCTGCCGGGTAAGGTAACATCAATGACGGCCGTGGAGTTTTCCCCATGGGAAAAAAGATCCACAGCCTGCCTGATGCTGGCATCGAGCTTTACCTTAAGCTGGTTGGCAGCCTTTCCCGCCAAGGGCCTTTCTTGATCGTCAAGCTTTGAAATATTTCTTAAAAAGGTAGTTAATTCACCCTTTCGGCCCAGATAGCGGGTGGAAATCGCCTCCACCTCGGCCAGGTCCAGCGCCTTTTCAATCGCTTCAAGGGCGCTGCTTTCAATCTCTTCCAGTGTTTTTCCCACGGCTGTCTCCACCCCTTTCCTCTCCCGACTAAAGCTGGGCCGCGGCCGTTTGAGCTATCTGGGAAAACCCTGCAGGATCAGACACGGCGAGCTCGGCCAGAACTTTTCTGTCAAGCTCAACCCTGGCAAGCTTCAGCCCGTGGACCAACTTGCTGTAGGAAAGATTATTCATTCTTGACGCTGCATTGATTCTTGCAATCCACAGCTTACGGAAATCACGCTTTTTGGCCCTGCGGTCCCGATAGGCGTACCCCAAAGCCTTGTCAACGGCGTCTGCTGCTGTACGGTAAAGCTTGCTACGACCTCCCCTGAAACCTTTGGCCAGCTTAAGAACCTTATTCCTGCGTCTTCTTGCCTTAAAACCTCTTTTTACTCTCATCTCTAAATGCTCCTTAATTCCGTGATCTATCCGTTGGGCAACAGACGTTTAACTGCCTTTAAGTCACTGGCGCAGACAATCTGATCCAGCCTGAAAGACCGCTTTCTCTTGGTTGTTTTTTTTGTCAGAATGTGACTTGAATGTGATTTTCTAAACTTGTACTTTCCAGAGCCTGTCTTTGTAAACCGCTTTGCAGCAGCCCTGTTTGTCTTTATTTTCGGCATTCCTACATCTCCTGGGTTGTGTAATACTCCAAAAAAAACACAATGGCACAGCCTGCCCTCACGGACGGATGCACCACCTGTTATCTCTTTTCAGCAGCACTCTATAATGAACATCGCAGTTGTCTGATCTAAAAAAACCACAATCTTCAATAGCTGATCGTGGGATTTTCCATATAAAAAGACAGCTTAGAACCGGCAACGGGGCATTTGGCTTTATTGTGTCCGCCACAAAGTGGCGACCGCAAGAGGTAGCCCCTACACTGAGCCTGACTTATTTGGGTGACAGCACCATGGTCATGGTTCGACCCTCAAACTTGGGAAACTGTTCGACCTGGGAAAATTCCGAGGTCATATGGGCAACCCGTTCCAGGACCTCCCTTGCCTGCTGACCAAGGGTAATTTCCCGCCCCCGGAAGACCAGGGTAACCTTGACCTTGTCCCTGTTGCCTATGAACTTCTGGATATGCTTGACCTTGGTTTCAAGATCGTGGGAATCAGTTCCCGGCCGTACCTTGATCTCCTTGACCTGAAAGCCCTTTTGTTTTTTTCTGGCCTCCTGGTGTTTTTTGGTCAGTTCATACTTGTATCGACCATAGTCCATTATTTTACAGACAGGCGGTTGTGCATTGGGTGACACTTCAACCAGGTCCATCTGACTTTCCTTGGCCTTCTGAAGAGCCTCCTCGATGGGCATTACGCCGACCTGCTCACCATCAACGCCCACAACCCTGACCTCGGGAGCCCTGATGTCCCTGTTTACACTTGTCCTGTCCTGGCTTCTCTGTCTAGCTATTCCGCACCTCCTGCGATTTTATTTACTTAACTGAGCACCGCTAAAACCATATAGCAACTCGTCATAATATCCATACTAGCTTAGAAATGCAAGTTTTTATTTCAATATTATCCCTGCCTGGGTAAGGGTATAGTGTTCAAGAAGACTGTCCTTCCAGTATAGATTATTCTCTTTTTGGAAAAATTTAACAAAAAGGTCAAGACTCTTTTCTCTGAGAACCCCGGGCACCACCCTGACTGCGCATTTTTTATACAGCAAAGGCAGGCTTTGAAGATCACAACCAGTCCCCCCCCCCATGATATCCTCATAGGCGTAGACAACCTCTTTTATTCCAGAGAGAATAATGGCTGCAAAACACATCAGACAGGGTTCCATGGTGGAAAAAATCACGGCCCGACCCGGATCAAAATCTGACCCCAGGGAGGTCAACTGCCTCAAGGCCCTTATCTCAGCATGATCTATCTCGCATGGACGCCCCGTGAAGCCCACGCTCCCGGCCCTGTGCCCCTCTGCCACCACCCGGCCGTCACTTACGATGACCGCTCCCACGGGAAATTCCCCCTGGTCAAAGGCCCTTTGGGCCGACACCATGGCCAACTCCATATAATGTTCACAACCTGACGGTTCGATATTTGTCTCCTTTAACCCACATAAAAGAAATAGCTTTACAAAATTTTGACAATATGCACAATTGTTTTCTTTTATACTCACTAAAAAAAATATTTGTAAAGGATACATGAAAACTTCCATAATGCCCAGGGCCAAAGACCAGGACACTGCTCCCCCATCAACCAGAAACACCAGCCCCTGCCTGCGGGAAAAATTTGAGTTGCGGGAACGGTCATTTCTTTCGCCCTTTGCCTGTTCAAGCATGGAATCAGCAGGTCGGATCAAACAGGAAACTTCCTGCGACATCAGAACCCCATTTCAACTTGATCGGGACAGAATCGTATATTCAAACGCCTTCAGGCGCCTCAAACATAAAACCCAGGTGTTCCTCTCCCCCCTGGGCGACCATTACAGAACCCGGCTGACCCACACCCTTGAGGTATCTGAAATAGCCAGAAACATCGCCCGGGCCATGGGGCTAAACGAAGACTTAACCGAAGCCATAGCCCTTGGTCATGACCTTGGACACCCTCCCTTCGGCCATGGTGGTGAAACTGCATTAAAGGAGATTTTCTCTCCAAATTTCTCCCACCAGCAACAGGGAGTCAGGGTGGTTGACCTTCTTGATAACAGAGGCCGGGGGCTGAACCTCTCCTGGGAGGTAAGAGACGGAATCCTCAAACACTCTAAGGGATTCGGTGAGATAATGCCTACAGCCCCGGGGGAATTAGCCGCAACGTCAGAGGGCAAAATTGTCAGGATTGCAGACATAATGGCCTACCTGAATCACGACTTGGATGACGCCCTCAGGAGCCGGGTCATCAGCCCGGACGAGGTGCCAGAAACCTGCATTCAAAGGCTTGGCGCCACGCACTCCCAGCGGGCAATGACGATGGTCAAGGAAATTATTTACAGCAGCGGAGCAGAAAACGGCCAATTAAAACTCTCCATGGGCGAGGAGGTCTTTTCGGCCATGACCGTTCTGCGGCAGTTCCTATACCACAAGGTCTATCGTTCCCCATCTGTCCACAGGGAGTTCCTCAAGGCCAAAAGGGTGGTCAAGGAACTTTACAGCTATTTCATGGGCAATGTTGACGAACTCCAGCAGGAGCTCAAAAAAATGGAAATGGCTCCCTGGGACCCCAACAACAACCCTTTGGAGCGGTCGGTGTGCGATCTAATTGCAAGCATGACCGACCGATATGCCCTGAACCTTTACTCAAAGCTCTTCTTTCCCAAGGCCCTTTTTTAAATTAAGGAACGAAATAACCCATGACCAACCAGACCCAGCGCTTTGAACGTCTCGCAGCCCTCTACGCCCGTATGGACGAGGCCTGGGAAGCAGGTGCGGCCCATTATGGGTTTGTCTGCAGGGGCTGTGCTGACAATTGCTGTGAGACCGAATTTTATCATTACACCTACATCGAACGGCACTACCTTCTCTCGGGATTGGAAACCCTCCCATTGCCCGATGTTGAGACCATCAAAGAAAAGGCAAAAGCAGCCTGTGCAGCAAGGGATGGAGCCAAACCAGCAGAACGACCGGTCAGAGTGATGTGTCCACTAAACAGCAACGACCTGTGCCAACTCTACAAATTCAGACCCATGATCTGCAGACTCCACGGCATTCCCCATGAACTCAAAAAACCCGGAGCCAGCCCCGTACGCCAGCCGGGTTGCGCAGACGGCACTCCGCTATTTAACGCCGCCACATATTTTATATTTGACCGAACCCCTATCTATACAGAAATGGCAAAATTAGAAATGGAGTACAGAAGCTCAACAGGCAACAGGACAGGCATTAAGCTGACTATTGCCGAAATGCTTAGTTAGCTGTTAGCTGTTAATAATCGATTATCAAGTTTTTTTTTTGGGATTTTTATATGAAACCCCCGCCGAGCTTGCCGCCACAAAGGGCGACCGCAAGGGATCGCCCCTACACCCCAACTACTCCCACTGGCATAGGCGGCACAGGATCCCCCCCAAGAACAAACCCGCCGTCAAGGCGGATCACTGAACCTGTCATATAGGGAGCATCCCTGACAATAAAAAGCAACGCCTTGACCGCATCTTCAATCCGGCCGGTCCGCCCGATCAGGGTGTGGGCCACAATGGCTTTTTTTTCATCATCGGTCAGGACCTCCTCCCACCCCCTGGTTCCCTGGGCGTGACGAGTTTCAAACACTCCCAGCATGATCTCGTTGACCCGGACATTGGGTGCCCCCATCCGAGCCCAGGTTTCGGTCAGCAGAGAAACGCCCCGATTGGCAGCAGCATACCCTTCGTTGAACAGAGGAGCTGCACATCCGGATCTTCCCACAATGGCGGCAATCGAAGAAAAATTTACGACAACCCCGTCCCTGGAGCGTTTCAGCAGAGGGAAAACCGCGTCAAACACCCATCGCTTGGCCTTTAGGGTGGTCGCCATCTCAAGATCCCACTGTTCTTCCACATACCGGCCATGAACGGCAGGCCATCCACCACGCTCGATATTGTTCACTAGGATATCCAGAGATCCGAACCGATCTTGAATTCTCCGAGCAAGCTCTGCAACCCCAACAGGATCGAGAAGATCCACATCAACTATCTCAAACCGGGCCCCTGTCTTACGAAACTCTTTCTCCATCTCCCCAAAGCTCTCCTGCCAGTCATGGCGGGTCAACACCAGGGTTGCGCCCTCCTTTGCAAGGGCAAGGCCGACTCCCCGACCAAGCCCCTTTACGGCGCCGAGCACAAGGGCGACCTTATTATTCATACTCACCTTCTTCCCCTCTGAAATCCAGGGTAACACCAAAGAGGGTGTAGGCGATCCACATATAACCAAAGTCAAGCAGGGAGGTATCGTCAGTCGCCAACCGGTCAACAAGAGCTGAAGAGACATCAAGGCCTGCCGGCAAACCTTCTTCAGCAATACGACGCCGAAATGTATCAAGGTCGTAACATGCAAGATAAAACCTGGCAGAATCAACAGGATCCAGGCCGCCCGGCATGATACGGTTCTTCAAACTCAACACCTCCATAAACCGATCGTTCATCAGGTTGTGAGGGGCAAGATTCTGGCCTGCCAGCCAGGTCCTCACCGTCTGACCGGTATTCCGACCAAATCCCCTGCAGTGGGGTTCTTCGATGAGGGCAAAGAATTCGGTAAGCCCACCTGTCTTCCTGGAGCGTGCAACGGCTCGGGCCAGGGGATATAGCCTGCAGGATGCGGGTCTGTCCGGGTAGACAGAACAACCCTCTATATTCACAAACGGACAAAGATGAACCGTGGCAGGGTCAGGCTTAAACGTCACCACGGGAAAGCCCGATTCCGGCCCGATATGCGAAGATGTGTATTTTTTCAAAAACAGACCAGAGGCGATGTTGAGATTATTTTTCAACCTGAGAATATCATAGGGTGTGAGGGCCTGGTTGAGGTCCCGGCAGCAGTCGTTAAAACACGAGACATCAGGAGAACACCCAAAGGTCATCTCATCATCCAGATGAACCGGAATCATTTCTTCACTCATGGTTACCTTTTCCTTATTGTTTTTCATGAAAACCACTCCCGATCTGCAGACGGAAACGGATGTTGCCCGGCCCTAGTCGGGCCTTTGATAAAAAAAACGACAAAACAGGTTGCCGCCTGACCTGCCATTTTAAAACGAATCCTGTTTTTACTACATATTGTAGAGATCTTCAAGCCCCCGGGTATATATTGACAAATCCAAAAGGTTTTCAAATGAGGAAAAAAACGTTAAAAAACCTGTGGTAAAAACTCTTGACAAGGTACACAAACGGGTGCTACCTTCCATACATTTGAAAAAGATCCGGGCAAACATTCATTGCCTTCAGCATTAACAGGCTACCACCGGGCATTGACACATCGGATGACCGAGGTCGAAGTATAGCGACCTAATTTTTTGTAATATAGGGCGACACTGTATAAGATGTCGCAGTTTCATTAACAGAAGTTGCTGAAGATTAAACAATTTCAGCACAAATGTAAGGGAGGTATTTCAAATGCCATCTTTTGTAATCGCAGAAAAGTGCGACGGCTGTAAGGGTGGGGACAAGACAGCATGCATGTACATCTGTCCCAACGACCTGATGGTCCTTGATCCCAACGCAATGAAAGCATACAACCAGGAGCCGGATGCGTGCTGGGAGTGCTACTCATGTGTAAAGATCTGTCCTACCCAGGCTATCGAGGTCAGGGGTTACTCTGACTTTGTTCCCATGGGAGCTAATGTTGTTCCCATGTTGGGTACCGAGGACATCATGTGGACCTGTAAGTTCAGAAACGGCGTTGTAAAGCGCTTCAAGTTCCCCATCAGAACCACCCCCGAAGGCCAGGCTAATGCCTATAAAGATCTTAAAGGAAAAGATCTTAACAGTGGGCTTCTCTCCACGCAGGAAGCAGAAGGCATGGTTCTTACCACTCCCCAGGAGCTGGCATAGTCAACCTGTTATCCATTTTGAATCAGGATTAAATCACTATTACTTTGGAGGTATATAATGGCATTACCTAATAAGCCCGTTGGAGAGCTTAAGGCGGTAAGGGAACCGGAAGTTGACAAGAGAGACGTTGACGTTCTGATCATCGGTGGCGGCATGGCTGCCTGTGGAACGGCCTTTGAAATCACAAAGTGGGCCGCAGATGGCACAAAGATCCTTCTCTGTGACAAGGCTGCCCTTGAGCGCTCAGGAGCCGTTGCCCAGGGTCTTTCTGCAATCAACACCTATATTGGTGACAACAAGATCGAAGACTATGTCCGCATGGTCAGAAACGACCTCATGGGAATCGTACGTGAGGATCTTATCTACGACCTTGGCCGTCATGTTGACGACTCTGTACATCTGTTTGAAGAGTGGGGTCTTCCCATCTGGAAAAAAACAGAAGACAACAAGAACATGGACGGGAAAAAAGGCCTGAAACTCGGAACTCTCAAGGATGGGGCCACTCCTGTCCGCACGGGTAAATGGCAGATCATGATCAACGGTGAGTCCTACAAGAGGATCGTTGCCGAGGCTGGAAAACTTGCCCTTGGTGAGGACAACATCCTTGAAAGATGCTTCATCGTTGAGATCCTCAACGACAAAAACGATCCCACAAGGGTGGCCGGAGCCGTTGGTTTCTCCCTTCGTGAGAACAAGGTCTACATCATTAACGCCAAGGTTATCATGTGCGCCTGTGGCGGTGCTGTAAACGTTTACCAGCCCCGTTCGGTAGGTGAGGGAAAAGGCCGTGCCTGGTACCCCGTATGGAACGCAGGTTCCACCTACACAATGGCCCTTCGTGCCGGTGCCGAACTCTCCATGATGGAGAACCGTTTCACCCCAGCACGTTTCAAGGATGGATACGGTCCTGTTGGTGCATGGTTCCTCCTCTTCAAGGCCCAGACAGTCAACGGCCTTGGCGAAAACTATGCGGCAAGTGATGCAGCTAAGGAAGAGCTTGCAAAGTACGCTCCCTATGGAACTGCTGCCATCACTCCCACATGTCTTCGTAACCACTTGATGATGAAAGAATACAAAGAGGGTCGCGGACCCATTATCATGAAAACATCAGCTGCCCTTGCAAAGCTTGCCGAGACCATGAGCAAGAAGGAGATGAAACACCTCGAGGCTGAGGCCTGGGAAGATTTCCTTGACATGTCCGTAGGCCAGGCAGGGCTCTGGTGTGCAACCAATACAGAGCCTGAGAAAAAAGACTCTGAGGTTATGCCCACCGAACCGTACCTCCTTGGTTCCCACTCTGGATGCTGCGGCATCTGGTGTTCAGGACCGGAAGAGGACTGGGTACCCAAAGACTACAAGTGGGGATACAACAGGATGACTACTGCCAGAGGCCTCTTCACCGCAGGTGACGGCGTCGGCTGTTCAGGTCACAAGTTTTCCTCAGGTTCCCATGCAGAGGGTCGTATCGTTGCAAAATCCATGCTTCAGTATCTTGCAGCCGAGGGTGACAAGGTAACCGGTTTCAAAGAGACCGATCAGGAGCTTGTAGACATGATTTACAAACCTGTTTATAACTACCTTGACCACTGTGCATATTCAACTGCAGAGAGTGTCAACCCCAACTACTGCAAACCTGCCGGCATGGCCATGCGTCTCATGAAGATGACCAACGAGTACGGCGGAGGAACAGGAACCTTCTACATGACAAGCGGCAAGTCCCTTGAGATCCTCATGCAGAACTTCGAGTACTTCCGTGAAGATCTCGAGAAAATCGCAGCAGGTGACCTCCATGAGCTCCTGAGAGCCTGGGAGATCTTCCACCGCCTCTACACGGTTGAGGCCCACACACGTCACATCCAGTTCCGTGAAGAAACAAGGTATCCTGGTTTCTACTACAGGGGTGACTTCATGGGACAGAATGACGAAGAGTGGTTCTGCTTTGTCAACTCGACCTACAACAAAGAGACCAATGAGTGGTCTTTGAAAAAAGTCCCGTACCACAAGATCATTGCTGACTAATATCAGAAACTGATCGTTTCAGGTATGTTATTCTGAAAAGCTGACCTCCAGGTGCGATTCGTGTGCCTGGAGGTTTTTTCAAATTTTGGTGCTCGGGAATTTTTTCTTATCCTGCCTCCTTAAATAAAAACTCGCTCCTTTCCGGCATGGAACAGCGGGTGTTTCACTTAGAAAAAGAGACTGGAAAACTAAAACCCGCAGCAGGTTTCGAGTTTCAGGTTTCGAGTTTCAATTTTCGAGGAGGCAGGATGCCGGATTCCCCGGCACCCTAAAACAATATCAGTAGAGTACAAAATGCACGGAGGGACAGCATGACAACAGATAAATCAGCCCCGACCAGTGGAAGCATCATGGTAGTTGGCGGCGGCATCAGCGGCCTGACCGCTGCCCTGGAGGCTGCCGAAGTCGGGTATGAGGTCTTTATTGTTGAAAAGGACCCTTCCCTTGGCGGAAGGGTTTCCCAGCTCAAACAATATTTCCCCAAACTCTGCCCGCCCACATGCGGACTTGAGATCAACTACAAACGCATCAAGGACAACCCAAAAATCAAGGTCATGACAATGACCGAGGTGGAAAAGGTCGACGGCAAACCAGGTGACTATACGGTCAAGCTCAAGATCAGCCCAAGGTATGTTAACGAGAACTGCACGGCCTGCGGTGAATGCACAAAGGTCTGCGAGTCTGAGATTTCCAACGAGTACAACCTTGGCATGGACCGGTGCAAGGCCGCCTATCTCCCCCACAACATGGCCTTTCCCCAGCGCTATGTCATGGCCCCCTCCATTGCCCAGGACGACAGGGAGCGTTGCAAAGAGGCCTGTAAATTTGACGCCATTGATTTTGACATGGAAGAAAAAAGCATAAATATAAAAGTCGGTGCCATTGTCTGGGCAACCGGCTGGAGACCCTATGATGCGGCAAGGATCGACAATCTCGGGTTCGGTCGATACCAGAACATAATCACCAACATGATGCTCGAACGTCTTGCCGCCCCCAACGGACCAACCAAGGGCAAGATAGTCAGGCCCTCGGACGGCAAGGCACCTGCTACCATCGGGTTTGTCCAGTGCGCAGGATCAAGGGACGAAGACCACCTTCCCTACTGTTCGTACATCTGCTGCATGGCATCCCTCAAGCACGCCACCTACCTTCGAGCCCAATATCCTGAGGCAAAGATCTACATCTATTACATTGACCTCAGAACCCCGGGCAGAAAATATGAGAACTTCTACAAAAACCTCAAGGCCGACGAGAACATCTTTTTCATAAAGGGCAAGGTCGCAGAGGTCGGTGAAGAAGAGGGCACTGGCAACATAACGCTCGTTGCCGAAGACACCCTGTCCGGTGACAAGATTCGTCAGACAGTTGACATGCTCGTACTTGCGACGGGGATGCAGCCTAACTCGGCGGTTGAGCGGCCGAATGCCGATCTTACTTTGAATTCAGACGGCTTTATCGTGAATGACTTTAAGAAGGGCGGCATGTTTGCAGCAGGCTGTGCCACGAAGCCTGCCGATGTTGTAACATCCAACCAGAATGCCACCGGCATGGCCCTGAAAGCAATTCAAACGCTGGTGAGGAGGTAGACCAAGCATGGATAAGAAATACGGAGTATATATCTGCACAGGGTGTGGCATTGGAGATACCCTTGACATGGAAGCCCTGGTTGACGTACCCGATGAAGAGGGTGTGTACAACAAGACCCATCCGTTCCTCTGCGGCAAGGAAGGCCTTGCTCTTATACAGAAAGACGTGGACGATGGAAAGGTCAACACCATGGTAATCGGGGCCTGTTCCCGCAGGGTCAACTTTGACGTGTTCAAGTTTGACAACTGCATTGTGGAGCGTGTAAATCTCAGGGAAGGCGTTGTATGGCCCCATTCCCGGGAGAAATACCCTGCCCTCACCCAAGAGCAGAAGGACGATGAGGAGCACTTTGACCGCATCCAGATGAAGGCCGAGGATTACATCAAGATGGGCATGGCCCGTGTTGAAAAGGTAACCCTCCCAACACCCTATAGTCTTGAAAACTTTTCAAAAAAGATCCTGGTACTCGGCGGCGGCATTACCGGTATTTCAGCGGCACTCGATGCGGCCAAGGCTGGCTTTGAGGTCACCATTGTGGAGAAACAGGACAAGTTGGGCGGTTATGCGGCAAACATGAGGAGTCAGATGCCCGTAGTTGAGCCCTTTGAGGAGCTGATCCCAACGGTTCTTGCCGACAAGCTTGCCGAGCTTAAACAGTATCCCAACATCGAAGTTAGAACAGGAATAGAGGTGGCCCGTATTGCCGGTCAGCCCGGTGAGTTCACCGTCACCTTCAAAAAACCCGGTGAAAAAATTCCCTATGACGTACCATTTCCCCTGCCCGAAGAGATGACCAAGGATGAAAAGGGTGAGGATCTGAATGCGGAAGAGATGCATGCCAAGTTTCTTGAGTACAACAAGGGCCGGCTCGACATTCTCAAGCTCGATCCCGAGGGTGAACTGTACGGAGCAGTTATCCTGGCTGCTGGGTGGAGACCGGACAAGCTTGATCAAGAAGCCTATGCCCACCTGGGGGTTAACCTTCCCAATGTAATCACCAACGACGAATTTGAGCGAATTGCAGCCAAGGGCAAGGTTGTCAGGCCTTCGGACGGCAAAGAGGCAAAATCGGTTGTATTTGTTCAGAGTCCCGGAAAGGATGAGGATGATGCAGATTTTCCCTACTGCGGCTCCGTAACAAGCCAGGTGGCCCTGAAACAGGCCAAGTATGTCAGAAACGACTACGAGGACGGCAAGGCCTACATCATCTACCAGCACATGAGAACCCCGGGGCTCCAGGAGTACTTTTACAAGAGCATCCAGCAGGACAACGGAATCTTCATGACCAAGGGTGCGGTGAACAGCGTCACCCAGAAGGGGGATTCCCTTGTGGTTGAGGCGGGCAACACGCTGCTCGGCAAGGAGATCGCCATTGAGGCGGATCTTGTTGTTCTTTCCAGCGGCATGGTGCCGGTCACCGTGGATGATCCAGTAATTAACCTTGCCTATCGCCAGGGTCCTGGTTTCAGGGATAACGACATTTTTGGTGGATACGCCGATTCAAACTACATCTGCTTTCCCTATGAGACCCAGAGGACAGGGGTGTATGCGGCGGGCACGATCCGTCGAGCAATGACCATCGAAGAGAGCATGGAAGATGCAACAGGAGCTGCCCTCAAGGCGATTCAATGTATCGAATCAGCCCACAGGGGAGTTTCAGTTCATCCCAGATCCGGCGACATGACCTATCCGGAATTTTTCATGCAGCGCTGCACCCAGTGCAAACGCTGCACCGTGGAATGTCCCTTTGGCGCACTTGATGACGACGAAAAGGGTACACCCAAGATCAACCCCACCCGGTGCCGCAGGTGCGGAACCTGCATGGGTGCCTGCCCCGAGCGAATCATCAGCTTTGCCGATTACAGCATCGACAGCATAGGCTCCCAGATCAAGGCGGTAGGCGTTCCGTCCGAGGACGACTATGATGAGCCGCCCTTCAGGATACTGGCGCTTGTGTGCGAGAACGATGCCTATCCGGCCCTTGACATGGTCGGCATGAACCGCATGGATTACTCGCCGGACGTTCGCATTATTCCGGTGCGCTGCCTTGGTTCGGTCAACGCAATCTGGATCAAGGACGCCCTTGCCCAGGGAATGGACGGTGTTATCCTGATCGGCTGCAAGCACGGTGATGACTACCAGTGCCATTTCATGAAGGGCAGCGAGCTTGCCGAGATCCGGGCCAACAAGATGGGTGATGCACTTTCAAGTCTTGCCCTTGAAGAAGAGCGGGTAAGATTTGAAGAGATCGCCATTGACGAGTATGACAAGCTTCCCGGACTCTTGAGTGATTTTGTTGAAGAGATCGAGGGGCTCGGTCCCAACCCGTTCAAGGGATTCTAACCGGCGCGGCCGGAACGAGGTATTACTCACGGTCGCAACAAACTTAGGAAACACCTCCGGCTGCAATGAATGGCCGGAGGTTCACAATAAATATTTAGGAGGTATCACAGTATGAGTGATAAATACCTTGTTCAACCGGATCTGGCCTATATCAAAGAGTTGGAAGGCCTCGGGGCGGACACTCTGAAAAAATGCTTTCAGTGTGCCACCTGCTCGGTTGCCTGCCCGATTTCACCGGACAATAGCCCCTTCCCCAGAAAAGAGATGATCGCAGCGTCCTGGGGTTTGAAGGATAAGCTGATCTGTAACGGTGATATCTGGCTCTGCCACGAGTGCGGGGACTGTTCTGACCTCTGTCCCAGGGGAGCAAGACCTGGTGACGTGCTATCGGCGATTCGCTATACGGCCATCAAAGAGTATGCTAGGCCCAAATTTCTTGCCAATGCAGTGGAAGATCCCAAAAAGCTTCCGTTTCTCCTTGGAATTCCAGGTCTCTGGTTTGCCCTTCTTGCCTTTATCACCATGACGGCGGGAGATACAATGACCAAAATTTTTAACACTGTCGGTGTAAGATGGGCCCATGAAAGCCATGGGGAGATTGCCCAGGCAGACTTTTTCTCCACCTGGTTTGTGGATCTAACCTTTGTGCCCCTGGCAGGCTTTGTGGTCATCGTATTTGCCTTGGGCCTGAAACGGTTTATCACGGATATCCATCAGAATGCAATTGCCGAAGGCAAGACCGACAAGACGAGCATAGATGTCAAAGGTTTTTTACTCTCCCTTGTCAAGGTGATCCCGGTTTTATTGAAACATGACAAGTTCAACCAGTGCGAGGCAAACCATGACAGGGCAACGGCCCACATGATGGTTCTCTATTCGTTTATCGGCCTCTTCATCGTAACCAGCACCTTCTTTGTGGTTCTTTATGTGTTCAGCATTCCAGGGCCCTACTCCCAGCTCAACCCGGTAAAGTGGCTTGCCAACATTTCCGGTGCCGCCCTTGTAATAGGTGTGACTCTTATGATCAAGAACCGTCTGGGAAAAAAGGATCAGATCTCGACCTACAAAGACTGGTACATCCTTGGTATTGTTCTTTCACTTGGTGTTACAGGCCTTCTCACCGAGATGACAAGGCTTGCAGGTTACACCAACCTGACCTATTTCATCTACTGGCTCCATCTGATTGCCATCTTTAACCTGTTTGCATTCCTGCCCTTTTCCAAGATGGCCCATCTGGTCTACAGGACAACGGCAATGGCCTATGCTGAGTATGCCAACAGAAAATAAAACCTGACACTATTCGGCATCAATTTTCAATATCAAGGGGTTGCGGTTTTTTACCGCAACCCCCTTTTTTTCCCTTGCTTTTTTTATTTCAAAGGCTATAGTCAAATTATTGCTTGCGGCAAAGGCTGTTTCTGATCATTTTCAGAGCAGCTTTCATAAGGGTCAAATGTTGATTTAAGGAGGGTAAGGTTTTGGCACAAGGAACTGTTAAATGGTTTAGCGACAAAAAGGGTTTTGGTTTTATTGAGCAGGACGAGGGGAACGATGTTTTTGTTCACCATACGGCTATAGACATGCCTGGATTTAAAACACTTTCCGAGGGTGAAAGGGTCAACTTTGACATTGAAGAAAACGAACGCGGACCTGCTGCTAAAAATGTTGTAAAGCAGTAGATCTTTTTGCATAGCATCCATCAAAAAAGGCAGAGGCTTACGCTTCTGCCTTTTTTAGTAGAAGCTTTTTAAAAGGATAATAATTTGAAATACAAAATAGCGCTGCTCCCGGGAGATGGGATCGGCCCTGAAGTCATGGCAGAGGCGGTAAAGATCCTCCAACGGGTTAAGACCATCTATGAATTTGACATTGAACTTACCCAGGCAGACGTGGGCGGATGTGCCATAGACAGCACTGGCATGGCATTGCCCCTTGACACACTTAAAGTATGCGAACAGAGTCAGGCTATCCTCTTTGGCTCAGTGGGGGGGCCGAAGTGGGAAACTCTTCCTCCGGGAGAACAACCTGAACGAGGGGCTCTTCTCCCCCTGCGAAAGCACTTTAACCTGTACTGCAATTTGAGACCAGCCCGGGTATTTCCGTCCCTTGCAGGAGCATCTCCGCTCAAACCGTCGATTGTTCGACAGGGATTTGACATCCTCTGCGTCAGGGAACTTACCGGTGGAATCTACTTTGGACAGCCCAAGGGCCGGGAGGGAACCGGGCCCACGGAAAAAGCCTGGGACACCCTTGTCTACTCGAGGATGGAGATCGAGAGGATTGCACACCACGCCTTTAAGGCAGCCGCTAAAAGACGACGGATAGTAACTTCCGTGGACAAGGCCAATGTGCTCACCTCCATGGTGTTGTGGCGGGAAACGGTGATCGAAGTGGCCAGACAATACCCGGATATTGAGCTGAACCACATCTATGTGGACAACGCCACCATGCAGCTGGTCAAGGATCCCCACCAGTTTGATGTGCTGCTCTGCCCCAACATGTTCGGAGACATCATATCCGACGAATGCGCCATGATAACCGGCTCCATGGGGTTACTGGCGTCTGCCAGCCTCAACGAACGAAACTTCGGCCTTTTTGAGCCTGCCGGGGGCTCTGCACCGGATATTGCAGGCAAGGGCATCGCAAACCCCATTGCCCAGATCCTGTCGGCTGCAATGATGCTCAGATACAGCCTTAATCAACCAAAGGCCGCCGATGCAATTGTGGAGGCCGTTTCAAAGGTGCTGGACCGGGGAATCCTTACCGCAGATCTCATCTCTGACGGCCAGAAGTACGTTACAACCGTTGAAATGGGCGACTGTATAGCTGACGCTATATAGTAGATAGTAGGGAGTAGCTATTACCCACTCCCTACTCCCTACTAACAACTAACAACTAACAACTAACAACTAACAACTAAAAAGGGCCTTTCATCTGCAAGATGAAAGACCCTTTTTAAATGGCGGGAGCGACCGGGCTCGAACCGGCGACCTCCTGCGTGACAGGCAGGCGTTCTAACCAACTGAACTACGCCCCCGCAATTTTGATGGATGTTGAAGTTGGTGGGCGAAACAGGGCTCGAACCTGTGACTTCAACCTTGTAAGGGTTGCACTCTACCAACTGAGTTATTCGCCCGCTTCAACCTCAACAACGGAATAGTATTTACCAGTATCCTCGTTAGGTGTCAAGCATAAAAAACATCTACACCTCTTTTTTTTCAACTTCTTTCTCAAGCAGGGCAAGTTCAATCACCTCGCCCATCTCTTCGACCAGGCAGATCTCCAGCTGTCGCTGGATGGAAGCGGGAATTTCAACGATGTCCCTCTTGTTCTCTTTAGAGATGATGACCCTGGTGATGCCGGTTGCATGGGCAGCAATGAGCTTCTCCTTGAGACCGCCCACGGGCAGCACACGCCCCCTCAGGGTGATCTCTCCGGTCATGGCTGTCTTTCGATCCACAGGCCTGCCGGTCAAAGCCGAAACAAGGGCTGTACACATGGCTATCCCGGCCGAGGGACCATCCTTTGGGATGGCACCCTCAGGCACATGGATATGGATGTCGAGCTTGCGATAAAAGTCATCCTGGATATGAAACTCCCTGTGCCTGGAACGTACATAGCTGACGGCGGCCGAGGCAGATTCTTTCATCACGTCCCCAAGCTTTCCCGTGACCGAGACATTTCCCTTGCCCGGCATGGTGACCGTTTCAACGGTTAAAAGCTCCCCTCCGGCCTGGGTCCAGGCGAGCCCGTTCACGATACCGACTTGATCCTTTGCCTCGAGCATGGAGTCCCGGAATTTAGGCGGACCAAGATGCTTGTGAATGGATCTGACTGAAAGACTATGGAGCGGCTTATCTCTTTGGCTCTCCTTCTGTCTATCTTTCAGGTTATCTCCTGCCTCGACAATGTTTTTTACAATCTTTCTGCAGACAGATGAGATCTCCCGTTCAAGGTTTCTCACTCCAGCCTCCCGGGTGTAGTGCCGGATTATGGTAAGAATTGCCTGTTTGGAGAACACGACATCTTTCTCCACAAGCCCGTTGGCCGCAAGCTGCTTTGGAATCAGAAACCCATGGGCGATCCTCTCCTTCTCATACTCTGTGTACCCAGGGATCTGTATCACCTCCATCCTGTCCCGCAGGGGGGCTGGAATATTGTGAAGGGTATTGGCCGTGGTCACAAAGAGAATGTCGGAAAGATCATAGTCCACATCAAGGTAATGGTCGTTAAAACTTTGATTCTGTTCAGGATCAAGAACCTCAAGCAGAGCTGACGATGGGTCCCCCCTGAAATCGGTGCTCATCTTATCCACCTCATCAAGGCAGAATACCGGATTGCTGTAACCGGTTTTTTTAAGGGTCTGGATGATCTTGCCGGGCATGGCACCGATATAGGTCCTTCTATGCCCCCGGATCTCGGCCTCGTCCCTGACACCACCCAGGGATATCCTGGCAAAGGACCTGCCGGTGGAACGGGCAATGGATCGTGCCAGGGAGGTCTTACCCACGCCTGGCGGACCGACCAGACAGAGAATGGGCCCCTTGATCTTTTTTACCATCATCTGAACCGCCAGGTATTCGAGTATCCTCTCCTTGGGCTTTTCAAGGCCGTAGTGATCCTTATCCAGGATCTGCCGGGCATCGGCAAGATTCATTTTGATGCGGCTCTTTCGATACCAGGGAAGGCTGACAAGCCAGTCTATGTAATTTCTGACCACTGTTGCCTCAGACGACATGGGTGACATCTGAACAAGCTTGTCAAACTCCCTGCGAACAGCGGCTGCAGCCTCTTTTGGCATCCTCTTTCGCTTGATCTTATTTTCAAGCTCCTGGAACTCGTGGGAGCTCTCCCCATCCTCACCCATCTCCCGCTTGATTGCCGTCATCTGTTCGTTAAGATAATGCTTTTTCTGGAGCTTATCCATCTGCTCCTTTACCCTGCCCTTGATCTTCTGGGACATGGCAAAGACCTCTGTCTCCTCATGAATCAGCTTTAACAGCAGAAACAACCTCTCTTCAACGTCTGAGATATTGAGGAGCTGGCGCTTGTCGTTGACCTTAAAGGGCATGTGGGCGGCAATGGTATCGGCAAGCTTGCCCGGATCATCGGAAAGCCCCCCAAGGAGCTGAATCAATCCCTTGGAGATGGTACCCGTAAGTTTTGCATAGGCTTCAAAGCCATCAACAACAGTACGCACGGCAGCCTTGGCCTCCGGTCCTTTAAGGGTTACCTCGTGGACGATGGTAAACTCGGCCGTCACAAAATCATCACCCTCCCTTAGCCTTGTGAGCCTCCCCCGGCATTCGCCCTCCACAAGGGCCTTGACCGTACCATCGGGAAGCCGCAGCATCTGTGTGATCCTTGCCTGGGTTCCCATGGGGGAAATGTCGTTAACCATAGGCTTGATCGTATCTGGATCATTCTGGGTGGCAAGAAAAATCCGCTTGTCGGTTTCCATGGCCCTTGACAGGGCCTTGATGGAACTGGCTCTCCCCATGAACACCGGCGTTATCATATGGGGGAAAAGAACCATATCCCTGAGAGGTACCAGGGGCAGCTGTCTTGCTTCTATTTCGGGATCTTCTCTGTTTATCTTGTTCAAATTATCTGCCATCTATTAGCAACTTTTAGGTGTCATTTCCCTGACCCCGGAAGATTCCAAGGCCAGAATTTTATGATTTGAGCCCGTAGGCCCATGATTCTCATGCCTGCTTCTGGACCTGTTCATACAGGAGTATGGGTGGTTCATTTTTAAGAACCACCTCTTCGCCCACGATGCACTCCCTGACATTCTGTGTTGAGGGAAGCTCATACATAATGTCGAGCATGGTTTCTTCCATAATGGCCCTGAGCCCCCTTGCACCCGAGCGACGAACAACCGCCTCTTTTGCCATGGCCACAAGGGCCTCCTCGGTAAAGGTGAGCTTAACATTCTCAAACTCAAACAGGCGCTGGTATTGCTTGAGCAGGGCATTTTTCGGCTCTGTAAGAATTTTGACCAGGGAATCTTCGTTGAGCTCGGAAAGCGAGGTGACAACTGGCAAGCGTCCCAGAAACTCGGGAATCAGTCCAAACTTGATCAAATCCTCCGGCTTTAACTGTTCGAGGAGTTCCCCAACATTTGTCTCCTTGCGGCTCTTGACCTCGGCCCCGAAGCCCATGGATTTCTGACTGATCCTGCGCTCAATAACCTTTTCAAGTCCGGTAAAGGTACCGCCACAGATAAAGAGGATGTTTGAGGTGTCCACCTTGACAAAATCCTGCTGGGGGTGCTTTCGACCACCCTTGGGAGGAATACTTGCCATGGTTCCCTCGATAATCTTTAAAAGGGCCTGCTGAACCCCTTCACCAGAGACATCCCGGGTGATGGATGGATTGTCCCCCCGCTGGGAGATCTTGTCCACCTCATCTATGTAGATAATTCCCCGCTGGGCCTTTTCAATATCATAGTCAGCGTTCTGGACCAGGGAAAGTACGATGTTCTCCACGTCCTCGCCAACATAACCTGCCTCGGTAAGGGTGGTTGCGTCGGCCAGGGCAAAGGGAACGTCCAGAAATCTCGCCAGGGTCTGGGCCAGGAGGGTCTTGCCGCAACCCGTGGGTCCGATCAGAAGGATATTACTCTTCTGGATCTCCACATCGTCCTGATTTTTACCCATGGAATCCAGACGCTTATAGTGGTTATAAACGGCAACTGAGAGTACCTTCTTGGCCCTGTCCTGCTCGATCACATATGTATCCAGAACCGCCTTGATCTCCTTTGGGGTCAGATTTTTATCGCTGACCTCGACTGCAGGAAGACTCTCCTTATCCTCATCCTCGATGATTTCCTCACACAGGTTGACACACTCGTTACAGATGTAAACGCTCGGGCCTGCAATGAGTTTCTTTACCTCTTTCTGGTTCTTTCCGCAGAACGAACAGAAAAACGGATCGTTCCCTTCATCTTTACTCATCTTATTTCTCCTTTACTTCTTCTGCCTTTTCCAGCTCCGCACGGCTTGTTACCACATGATCAATAATACCATACTCCGTGGCCTCGGCGCCTGACATGAAAAAATCCCTGTCTGTATCAACTGAAATTTTTTCATAATCCTGACCCGTATGCTTTGCAAGGATACCGCTCAAAACATCTTTCATGCGCAAAATCTCGTTGGCCTGGATCTTGATATCCGAAGCCTGGCCCTGGGCACCGCCAAGGGGCTGGTGAATCATGATTCTGGAGTTGGGAAGGCTGAAGCGTTTTCCCTTTGCGCCGGCAGCAAGGAGCAGGGCTGCCATGCTTGCGGCCTGGCCGATGCAAACGGTTGCCACATCTGGTTTGATGTACTGCATGGTGTCATACACGGCCATCCCGGCAGTTACAACGCCGCCGGGTGAATTTATATAAAAGTTTATATCCTTATCAGGGTCTTCCGACTCAAGAAACAGGAGCTGGGCCACGATGAGATTGGCAACCTCATCGTTCATGGCAGACCCCAGGAATATGATTCTGTCCTTTAACAGTCGAGAATAGATGTCATAGGCACGCTCGCCTCTGTTACTCTGTTCAACGACCATGGGAATTAAGGGCACGATTTTCTCCTTTGTTTATTCTGTTTTTCCATCCATAGGAATTAAACCCGCAGGGTTTCAGAAACACAGAATTATTCCGAAATTATTATTGGTTTGTCTTATTCTGTTGATCCGCTGCCTCCTGGTTTGCAGCCTGTTCCTCTGTGGATGATTCACCCCCAGCCTCAATCTCCGGAGTGACCTCAGTGACATTACCTTGTTCTACTATAAGACGGGCAGCCTTTTTTTCAAGCTGAGTGTGTTTATAATACTGGAGCTGACGTGGGTCCATCTTGAAAAAATTCTTGATAGCATCAACCGACGCCTTCATTCCAACCGCCATCTCAGCATAACCAGCCTCAAGCTCCTCATCGGTAAGATCAAGCTCCTCCTGTTCTATGATCTTGCCAAGAAGAATATGACGCCGGGCCTGTTGTTCAGCCACGCTGCGATATTGTTTTTCCAGAAAATCCCTGCCCAATCCCACATCCTCAAGCTTGACGTTGTTCTGGGCATAGGCCTGCTCAGCCTCAGTTACAATTCCACTTAGCTCTGCGTTCACCATTGAATCGGGAACCTCAAATTCATTCTTTTCAAGAAGAGCGGTAAAGATCTGCTCGCTCAGCTCATGCTCGACCCGCCGCTCGTATCCTTTTTTAAGGTTGTCGAGAATGGCGGCTTTGAGTTCATCCAGGGTTTTGAACTGACCAAGTTTTTCCGCAAGGGTGTCGTCCACCGGAGGCAGAACCTGCTCCTGTGTCTCCTTGAGAAAGACCTTATAGGTGATGGTTTTGCCCGCAAGGGCCTCATCGTTGTGATCAGCATCATAAACCACATCGATATCCAGCTCTTTTTGAGGAATGACGCCTGTGAGTTTTTCGGAAAACTCCCCGGGCATCGTGTTGCTTCCAATGGCCATCACATAATTTTCAACCATGGGGGTTGCATCAAAGGGTTCACCATCGACAAACCCCTGATAATCGATCAGGACGAAATCATCGGCCTTGACCGGTCGTTCTTCGGTCACCTTCTCCTTTGTGGACAGGGATTTACGAATCATCTGGATCTGGGCATCGACCTCTTGATCTGTTGCCTCATACATGTTTTTTTTCAGTTCGATCCCCTTGAAATCCACAGGTCCAAGCTCCGGCATAACCTCAATTTCAACATCAAAACAGAATGGCTCCCCAGGCACAAGCTCTGGTGCGTCTTCTATCATGGGGTCACCGACCATCTTGAACTTGTGCTCCTCAAGGGCCTCTGAAAAATTGTTCTGAATCAAACGGGAGACAAGATCGGCATGTACATCCTTTGAAAATCTTGTCTCCATTACCTTCCGGGGAATCTTACCCTTTCTAAAACCCTTGACCGTTGCTGTTTTTTTCAGCTCGTTGTAAGCTGCGTCCAGCTCCTTTGCCACATCCTCTTTTGGAATTTCAATGTGGAGAACTTTTTTTACCGTGCTTTTCTCTTCAACGTTTAATTGCATTGTTTCCCTTCCTGTACAAAAGGCTCTTAAACACGGGCTCCCCTGGGAACCAGCAGCGCATCAAGCCATCTCTTATTAATATTATTATGGTGTTGTCGTTAATATTTGCAACCACCGGCGACCATTCCATCGTTCAATATATATGCCCCAAGTAAAAATGTATTAAGTTAATCTTTAAATGTACAGGTGTCAAGAAAATTGAAAAAAAGAATGCATTTTCAATACTTTGCGAGGAGATACTAGGTCGTAGGTAGTAGTCAGTGAGCAGTGGATGGAAGCCGTAGGTTGGGTTGAGGAAGGAAACCCAACGATTGCATGGCATTCTATTTAATTGTAAAACCTGAATCAGGACTGAACTCTGTTTCTTGTCTCTTGTTTCAAGTCTCTTGACTACTCGCCCCTGGATGGAAAGAAGAGCTGTTTGAGCCATCCAAGGTAGGTATTTTCCCGGAGCATCTCCCTGTCTTGGCTGTCGAGGAGCATGGAGATCCTGTCCACATCGGAGAATCGGTCTCTGCGCGTGGTGATGGGTCTATCCGGGTCAAGCATTCGGATCACCCTTGCGGGATTGCCAACGGCAATGGCGTTGGCCGGGATATTGGAACTTACCACCGCTCCGGCACCCACAATGCTGTTCTCGCCGATGGTGACGCCCTTGCAGACAATGGCGCTATCCCCGATCCAGACATTTTCCTCCAGCCGGACAGGAGCTGCCTCGGCCGGGGGCAGGCTGCGGTCGTAGATGCCGTGCCAGTCGGAATCGGTGATATAGGCGTTGCTTGCGATCATGCAGTTATCTGCTATATAAATCCCCCGGGCCGCACTGATCCTGACCCCGGGTGAGATGAGTACATGATCCCCGATCTGGATTCCAGGCACATCGGTTTTGTCGGTCCACACCGTAAGCCTTGTCTTCTTGTCCGAAGCCCCGAGCAGGGTGACATTGGCACCGATGGTCACAGGAGCCCCAAACACCTCGATGTGCCAGGGTTTGACCACGTAGGGATTGGGGCCGAGGCCGTCGAGCTGGGGTTCCAGAAAATGATGAAGATAAAAATTCTGGAGGCTGAACCAGGCCTTTTTTACAAGATAGGGACGATGATCTTTTCGCACGGCTTGTCTTACCCCCTGAACCTGAAGCCGTCCCAGGCAGTGTGGCTGAAGAGCCTGGATGCCGGAGTTATGGCGTAAAGGGCATCCGCCGCCATGAGAGCCACGGCATTGGTCCAGGAGATCTTTTCTTCGGGCCATATAACCATGTCTGGAAAGGTGTAGCCGCACCAGAAGGTGCCGTCGTCAAACACCCGTTCGTGAATCCAGGAAAACACCAGGCGGGCAAGCCTGTTGTTGCCCATGGCTGCAAGGGCGATGACAAACTCCGAGGTCTCGGCCATGGTGACCCAGGGGCGGTCTGAGACGCATCTGACTCCCTGCTCCTCGATCACATATTTTTTCCAGTACCGCTCGATCCTCTTTGCCGCAGCATCCCCCTTGAGGGCACCTGACAGCACCGGATAGAACCAGTACATGGAAAATCGAGATTTGCTGATATTGTAAATATGGATGCTCTCCCGGATAGTTGCCCCAAGCTTTTCAAAGGCCAGTTCCCACTGGGGGCGGTGCTCTCCAACAAGGCCTGCAAGGGCAAGGGCGCATTTCAGACTCATGAAAATGGAGCTCACCCCGGTCAAAAGGGCCATGGGATCAATCTTTCCCTCGGGGCTTTTGGCCCAGAAGATCTCTCCCCTGTCCGTTTGAAGGCTGACGGCAAAATCGATCCCCCGCTCAACAGTCGGCCACATGGTTTTGACAAAGACAAGATCCCTGTGGATGAGCCAATGGTGGAACACACCGGTTGCAAGATAGGCGCTCATGTTGGTTTCGCAGGTTCTATCTTCAGGAACGCCTTCTATGTAGGAGGAGTACCATGAGCCGTCCTGGTTCTGGCGATCGGCCATCCACCTATAGGCAAGTTCCGCCTGCCTGGAAAAACCCGCGATATTGAGTCCCATGGCCGACTCCACATGGTCCCAGGGATCGGTCTTCCCCCCTTGGTACCAGGGGATTTCACCGGTTTCCCTCTGCAGGGAGACGATGAGATTCGCCACTGAGTCAACATTCAGTGAAGGGCATTGCCTTGCCTGCAAACTGTCAAACTTCATTCGATTCTCCCCGTCCTGGCCCGTGGCCAAACATTTACATTGTTAACAGCTAACACTCAATTATCAAGTCCAGAAGGGCGACCGCAAGGGATCGCCCCTACGTTAGATCTGGTCGAAGGTTAACCCAACATAGAAACTGATTGCATCATCCATGTAGGGGCTCCCCTTGCGGGTGCCCTTGCGGATAACCAACCCAGTTATTCCGAAAAACATACCGAACAACTTGATAATCGAGTAACCGCTAACAGTTAATTAAACAAGGGGTTAATACCAGAATCACCTGGAAAAGGCAAGGTGTTAGCGACAAACCATCCCATGAATTATCATTCAGGCTGTTTATTTTTTATGTTACAGGGGTCTTTTTTTAGACTCCCAGGGGTAAAAATCAAACCTCTTAAAAGGTAACTTTCTGAAATTGAAAGATAAAAAACAAACAAACCAGAGTTGGATAAATAAGAAAATACCTTGACATTCCATGGGCAACTCTGTTAATCAAAAATGAATACTCATTCATAAGTTGGTTGCATGGTTCTAAATTTATATACAGGAGGGAGTCATGGTTAGAAAGATCAGAAAGGCTGCAGTGATCGGGTCTGGAATAATGGGTGGCGGAATAGCCGCCCTCCTTGCCGGCGCTGGAGTTAATGTACTGCTTTTGGACATTGTTCCGTTTGATTTAAAAGACGAGGAAAAAAATGATCCTGCCGCAAGAAACAGAATTGTAAAGGCGGGAATGGATGCAGCCCTTGCATCTTCACCGTCCCTGTTCATGACCAAAAAAGACGCCGCACTCATCACCACTGGCAACCTTGAGGACGATTTTGACAAACTTGGAGATTGCGACTGGATCATTGAGGTGGTTGTGGAAAACCTCAAGATCAAGCAGGCCCTTTTCAAGAGAATTGAAGGGATCAGAAAACCCGGATCCATCATCAGCTCCAACACATCCGGCATTCCTTTAAAGGATATGTCAGAGGGTCTTTCTTCTGAATTTAAACAGCACTTCATGGGGACTCATTTTTTCAATCCTGTCCGCTATATGCACCTTCTGGAGCTGATCCCCGGGGCCGAGACCCTTCCTGAGGTTCTGGATTTCATTGCCGGTTTTGGCGAGCGACACCTTGGAAAAGGAATCGTCTGGGCCAAGGACACCCCCAACTTTGTGGGCAACAGAATAGGCGTCCAGGGAATTGGCAAGGTTATGCAGATGATGCTCGAAGAGGGCTTGACCGTCCCCGAGGTGGATGCCATCTTCGGCCCTGCCCTGGGTCGTCCCAAGACGGCCATCTTCAAGACAACCGACCTTGTAGGGCTCGACACCATGTCCCATGTGTGCCAGAACTCCTTTGATCTCTGCCCGGACGACGAGCAGAGGGACGCCTTTATCGTTCCTGAGTTTGTCAAAAAAATGCTCGAAAAAAATCTTCTCGGCAACAAGACCCGGGCGGGCTTCTATAAAACGGACCTGACACCCGAGTGGAAAAAACTCCGCAAGGTTATCAACACCACCACCCTGGAGTATGAAGATCTTGTACGCCCCTCTTTTCCCTGCCTGGATGAGGCCAAGAAAAAAGCTACCCTTGCCGAAAAAATCGTCTGCGTTCTCACGGGCGATGACAGGGGCGCAAAGTTTGCCTGGAAGATGGCGGCCAACAGTTTCCAGTATGCGGCCAACCGTATTCCAGAAATTTCAGACACGATCATCGAAATCGACAACTCCATGAAATGGGGCTACAACTTTGAGATGGGACCCTTTGAAGTGTGGGACACCTATGGGGTGGAAGCCGCTGTTAAACGCATGAAGGCCGAAAACCTCGATATCCCGGCAAATGTGACTGCAATGCTGGCTGCCGGCAACAAGAGCTTTTACAGACTTGAGAAAGGCGTAAAAGAGTTTTACGATTTTGCCTCGGCAGCGTACAAACCCGTTCCCGTGAGCAAAACCATGGTTTCCCTTGCCGCGGCAAAGGGCAACAACAAGACAGTGTTTAAAAACGGCTCAGCCAGCCTCGTGGACATTGGTGACGGCGTATTCTGCGTCGAGTTCCACACCAAGATGAACGCCATCAACGGTGAAATTGTGGATTCCATTGACCAGGCCCTGGACTATGTGGATGCAAACGGTGTCGGAATGGTTATCGGCAACGAGGCGGGCGGCATGCCTGGTGCATTTTCCGCAGGCGCGGATCTTTCCTTAGTGTCCAAACTCTGCCACGAAAAAAAATATGCCGAGATGGACGCCTTTCTTAAAAAAGCCCAGGACGGCATCCAGAGAACCAAGTATGCCCCCTTCCCAGTTGTTGCAGCACCCTATGGAATGGTGCTCGGCGGCGGATGCGAGACCTGCCTTGGCGCAGACAGAATCGTTGCCCATGCAGAGCTCTTCATGGGACTTGTGGAGATTGGAGTAGGACTTCTTCCAGCTGGCGGCGGATGCATGAACCTCTGGAAGAAATTTGTAAACGCCCTTCCCGCTGGAACGGCCAAGGATATGGATCTTGCAAAACTCTTCATCCCGGCCTTCATGAACGTTGCCATGGCAAAGGTTTCCATGTCAGCTGCCCAGGCCAGGGGCAACGGGTACCTGGGACTTGCCGACAGAATAGTATTCAACCGGGACAACCTCATCGGCGAAGCCAAGAAGGAAGTGCTGAAAATGGTTGACGATGCCTATGCGCCCCCTGCAAAACAGCGCCTCCTTGTCATGGGAAATGCCGGCCAGGGAATGGTCAACGGTGAGGTTTTCAACCTGATGAGCGGCAAAATGATGAGCGAGCATGATGCCTTTCTTGCCCGGCGTATCGCCTATGTCATGAGCGGCGGTGATGTCAACAAAAACACCATGGTTCAGGAGGAGGCCATCCTCAAGCTTGAGCGGGAGGCTTTTGTAGATTTTGCAAAAGAGGAAAAGAGTGTGGCAAGGATCGACCACATGCTTAAAACCGGTAAACCGCTCAGAAACTAAAGGAGAAATCAGATGAGAGATGCATATATAGTACAGTCAATAAGAACCCCCGGCTGCAAGCAGAAGAGGGGTCACTTCAAGCAGACCCGGCCCGAGGAGCTGCTGTCGTTTATCCTCAGGACCATAGTTGAAAAAACAGACGGCATCACCCCGGACCACATCGAGGATGTCATGTGCGGATGTTCTTTCCCAGAGGGCGAGCAGGGACTTAACATCGGAAGAATCGGCGCAAAAATGGCCGGTTTTCCAGACAAGACTTCAGGCGCCACCGTAAACCGTTTCTGTTCGTCTGGGATCGAAGCCATAGCCATTGCCTCGGCAAGGGTCAGCATGGGCTGGTCAGATATAGTCATAGGCGCAGGAGTGGAATCCATGACCTTCGTGCCCATGGGTGGAAATGTGCCCCGCCCCCATCCTGAATATTCAAGGACCAATCCTGATATGTACACCTCCATGGGAATCACGGCCGAGAATGTTGCAAACCGCTACAATGTCTCCCGGAAGGATCAGGATGAATTTGCATCCAAGTCCCAGGCAAAGGCTGCCAGGGCAAGGGACAAGGGACTTTTTACCGAACTTATTCCCACCCCTGCCTATCGCTACGTGGAGCAGGCAGACGCAACCTTTAAGAAAGAAGAGTTCATCGTGGATGCAGACGACGGCATCCGGGAATCCACACCCGAAAGCCTGGGCAAGCTCAGGGCAGTGTTTGCCGCAAACGGAAGCGTCACGGCAGGTAACTCCTCCCAGACCACGGACGGTGCTGCAGCCTCGTTGATCGTTTCCAAGGACAAATGCGAGGAACTCGGCCTTAAACCAATCGGCAGGCTCGTATCCTACGCAACCGTGGGCTGCAGGGCCGACGAGATGGGCGTGGGGCCAAGATACGCCATTCCAAAGGTATTGGAGCAGGCCAAAATGACGGTGGACGACATCGACATCTTTGAAATCAACGAGGCCTTTGCCTCCCAGGCCATCTACTGCATCCGGGAACTCGGCATCGAGAAATACATGGACAAGATCAACATCCATGGTGGTGCCATCGCCCTTGGCCATCCCCTGGGATGCACGGGTGCAAAATTGACCGCAACCTGCCTTGCCAACCTCAAGGAGGTGAAGGGCCGCTACGGCATCGTCTCCATGTGCATTGGCGGCGGCATGGGCGCTGCTGGAATTTATGAGAGATTCTAACGATACTTAACCCAAAGGGCCGGAGATAGAAAGAAATCCGGCCCCAGCGAAAAATAAAAAACAGCAAAAGAGGCTGTTCCTTCGGGAACAGCCTCTTTTTGCTTGACCTGTCTGCACAAAGCATAAATAATTAAAAAATCTGCTCTCCACCAATGACCAGGAGGCCCTGTCCCATGATCATAAGGATAACATTCCTTATTTTGGTTTTCATGGCATCGACACCATGTATGGGAGAGATCTATCAATGGACCGACAGCAGGGACATCAAACACTTCAGCAATATCACCCCGCCTGCCTCAACCCCCACCCGGACAGTTAGAGAGCGATCCCCAGATCCCCCCAAAAACAATGCTCCCCAGGGACCTTTTTTCAAGGTGGTGAAAGTCTATGACGGGGATTCGATCAAGGTTACAGCATCAAACAGGAGGAGCGATACTGAATCAAACCTCACGTTCATGGTAAGACTTGTCGGCATTGACGCCCCTGAATCAAGCTACAAAAGACGAGCGGGCCAGCCGTTCAGCCGGGAGGCTAAACAGATGCTCATAAGTCTTGTAGCAGGAAAACAAGTAGTGCTCAAAACCCACGGCATGGACGCCTACAACCGACAGCTTGCCGAAGTTTTTGCACAGGGAATCAATGTCAATCTTGCCATGGTCACAGCAGGAATGGCCGAACTATACAGGGGGAATCCTGTCAGCGGTCTTGACATGGACCCATACAGACGTGCCCAGGATGAGGCGAAAAGGGCCTACAGGGGCATCTGGAGCCTTGGTTCAAGCTACCAGAGCCCAAAATCCTGGAGAAAGGCCCACCCCAGAAAATAATCAGAGAAACAGCCAGTGAAGCCCCGACTCAATCACGGTGATCAAAAAGGCTGCCACCAGTGTGGTGCCAAAGGAGTTGATCTCGAAATCATCGATCATCCTGTCCGTAATCCAGAGAAGAAAGGCGTTTATCACAAAAACGAACAGTCCGAATGTGACGATCACCAGGGGGAGGGAGAGGAACAGAAAAAGCCAGCCCAGAAAAAAATTGATGATCGAATAGACAACAGCCACGATAACAGCCGTGCCCGGTCCCTTGATGCGAATTCCCGGTAAAAAATTAGCCACGACAAATATGGCAACACTCAAAATCAGTAAATTCAAAATCATAGTTCCATCTCCGCAGGGTTGGGTCAGAACCACAAGGGTCCCTACTCTTCTTGAGGATCGGCCTCGATCAGACGCCTGAGCCTGAAGTTGCTTCCAAAAACCTCGGTATAGGCGTTGATCAGGTTGAACTTTGCCCTGGAAAGGTTCAATATGGCGTCGAGGACATCCGTAGATGTGCCGATGCCCTGGCTGAACCCAAGGTCGGTAACCCTCATGTTCTCCTGGGCTTCAACGATTCCGGCTCTTGCAACCTCAAGGTTGTCAAAGGCCACATCCAGGCTGACAAGGGTATTTTTAAGTTCGGTTTTGAGGTTTTCTTCGAGTTCAACAATGTCAAACTTGATCTTTTTCTGATCCATCTTTGCCTGACGGGTTCTGGAATATTTCTTCATGCCGTCAAACAGGTTCATGGAGATCACGGCCTGGCAGCGCACCTCATCGTCTGAATTCTCGAAACCATCCATGAAAAAATCGTCCTGGGTGTGGGAGCTGTAGCCCAGGGAAAGGTCGGCCCGGGGATAGAGGGTGGCCCGGGAGGCCGCAACGTTCATGCCCGATGCTTCATAGGCGCTTTTAAGTGCATTGAGCTCGCTTCTGTTTTTGAGCAGCATACCCTCGTAGATGGAATAGTCAGCCATTTGAGGCAGTTTGTCAAACAGGGAAAAGTCAAGCCCCTCCCTGTCAAGGGCGGCAAGACCCGTTTCAAAGCGTAAACGGTTCAGGCTTATCTCCACAGCAGCCTCTGCCCGCCGTCTGTTCTGGATGGCATTGTCCATCTCCACCTTGATTTTCAGAAGATCGGTTTTTTTAAGCACCCCCACCTCCACCTTGAGGGTTATTTCCCGGAGCCTGTCCCGGTAAAGCTTGACCTCGTTGTCGGCCACGGTAAGGTTTTCAAAGGCCCTGTAAACTGACAAAAAGGCAAGGGCCACGTTAAGACTGATATCCTGTTTTATCGCATCAAGGTTGAATTGTCCCGTCTGGGTAAGTTCCTCGGCGACTTTTAGGGCGTAGTAATCTTTGAACCCGGCAAAGATATTCCAGGAGGCGCCCCCCGTAAAAGTGTCGTTCTTCCGGTTTTCACCAACTGCCGTATCATGGTTAAGGCGGTTCAGTGTATAATCAAGGTCCAGGGAGGGCAGGAATTCGCCCCTTGCCTCTTTGATCCTTTCCATTCGGATATCAAGATCGGCCTGGTATCGCTTTACAATTTCCCGGTTCTCCCATGCCCTCAGTTGAAGGACTTCAAGGGTCTGGGCCGATACCGTCACCACCCCGAACAGGAGTGCTGTCACGGTGAGTAAAAGTGTTGCCGGTACAATTTTTTTCATTTCATGCTCCATTCAACTCGATTATCAAGTTTTTTGGCCTGTGCAGTCCCTGTGCCCTTAGATATGACCATCATGGTGACGATCAAATTAGAGATGCCCAGATTGGGCGTCCCTACTACCAACCAACTCCCCACTGCCCACTGACTGCTGACTACTATCAAACCGAAACTCGACTCTTCTCAAAACCAATGAAAAAGGCCAGCAGGGCCGGAATCACAAACAGGGTAAAAATTGCCGACACTGCAAGACCTCCAAGGAGCACACTTCCGATGCCCCTATACAGCTCACTGCCGGAACCCGTTGCAACTACAAGGGGCATGAGGCCGAAAATACTGGTAAATGCACTCATGTAAATTGGTCGAATCCTGGTCCTGACCGATTCAGAGATTGCCCGCATTCCCTCCATATCCTTGTTCCTGACATTGTTCAGCGACTGGTGAACTAGGAGTATGGCATTGTTCACAACAGCTCCGATGAGGATGATGAATCCCAGCATGGTAAGAACGTCAAGGGGCTGGGGGGCGATAAAGGTATCCACAAGCCGCAGCCCCACAAGACCACCCGCCGCAGCCAGGGGAACGCTGAACATGATGATCAAGGGGTAGAGAAAATTCTCAAACAGGGCGGCCATCAAAAGATAGGTGATCATAAGGGCCAGAAGCAGGTTCCACTTCAGGGCGTCAAAGGTCTCCTCGAGTTTGTCGGCATTACCTCCGAGGTCAAGGGTGACATTTTTTATCTGACCCGACGCCAGGAGATCGTCGCAGGTGGACTGAATGGTTTCAATGGCCGTCTGAAGGGGTATGGAAACAGGGGGAGTGATCTCAAGTCGGACATTTCGCCGTTTTTCCAGCCGGTCGATCTGGGTCATGCCGGAACCATACTCTAGGACCGCCACATCCCCGATACGCACCTGGCGGCCGATGTTGTTGACAATGGGAGCATTGAGGATATCCTCAGGAGTCTTAAATTCAGCTTCCGCCCCCCTGACAACAAGATCGATGCGGTCCTTCCCTTCAGGGCCGAACTCGCTCACCTTTCTGCCGCTCATCAAAACGTCCACATACACGCCAAGATCTTCTTCATTGAGCCCGCTTGCGGCAAGCTTCATCTTGTCCGCCACCACCCTGCCTTCTGGATAGGAGATCTCAAGGGAAGGAACCGGGCGAATCTGGGATCCGGGGACCGCCTGGGCCACGGCTCCAAACAGTATCTTTCCGGCGGTCACGATTTCATTCATCTCCTGGCCGGAGATGTTAAGATCCACGGTCCGGCCCTTGCCGATACCAGATTCAAAAATACCTGGCTGAATGCTGATGCCGAACATGCCCGGCAGCGAGTTGATGATCCCGGTGAGCATTGGAATAAACCGCTTTGCCTCGGTTTCATACTCGTCCGTTGCCGAAAGTCCAAACCCCGAAAGGAAATCCGATGAAAAGTAAAACATGTTTTTAATCAAAGGCATATCGTGGTCGCCGGGCTTGTTGTATTTAGCCGTCTGTTCAAACAGATATTCGCCTACCTCCCTGCGTTTTTCGGCAGAATAACCCGGTGGAGGCACCAGGATGTTCATGATGAAATTCTGATTGCCCTGGGGAAGATACTCTGCCTTGGGGATAAGTATCCAGGCGCTGCCGACAGCCAGGGATGTAAAGGTGAGGATGCAGACCATCCTGGTTACAACATTTTTCTGGAAAAAATTTGACACACCCATTAGCAGACGCACAAAAAAACCGCCCACTGAACCGATCAAAGCCTGTATCCTGCCTCCCTGGGAGACCTTTTTGTTCTTGTAAAGAAAGTGCATGAACGAGGGGATGACGGTAACCGACACAAGAAGGCTGAGAAGAATAGAAGCGGTAATGGCAATGGCTATATCTTTAAACAGCTGACCCGCCTCCTGCTTGATGAAAATAACTGGAAGAAACACGGCAACCGTTGTCAGGGTTGAGGCAATAACGGCTCCAAAAACCTCGTTGGCACCCTGGAGAACTGCATCAAAGATACTCTTGCCGGTCTGGAGCTGGCGGTCAATATTTTCCAGAACCACAATGGAGTTGTCCACGAGCATTCCCACGGCAAACGAGATCCCGGCAAGACTCACAACATTGAGATTCCTGTTGAAAAGCCACAAAAAGATAAATGTGCCAATGGCCGAAATGGGTATGGCAAGGCCGATGGTGACCGTGGACCTGATACTCCCAAGAAAAATCACAAGAACAGTGATGGCAAGGCCGGCTCCGACGATCACATTTTTTTTCATGTTGTCAATGGAGGTGAGGATGTAGGGTGCCTGGTCATGGGCCCAGTCTATCAGGAGGTTTTTTTCGGCAAGAACGTCTCTGTTAAGGCGATCGACCTCTGCCCTTACCTTGTTTACGATCTCGATGACATTGGCGCCCTTCTGCTTCCGCACACCAATAACAATACCCTCACGGCCCTTGTCCATAACCGAAACAATCTGGGTCTCCGTGCCGATTTGTGAGGTTGCCACGTCCCTTAAAAAGACCCGTTTGATCCCGTCGTCATAGACCACCACATCCAGAGGATCCTGGCTCTCCTGGAATTTTGCAACGGTCCTGATCCGGTAATTCCTGCGGTCTATACCAAGTACACCTGCCGACACATCCTTGTTGGCAGCCGTTACTTTGGCTATGATCTGGTTGATGGTGATGCCCCTCTGGGTCATCCGTTCGGGATCGATTATGATTTCCAGCTGGTTCTCGGTCCCGCCGAACACAAGGAGAGATGCTACGCCCTCAATCCTCTCCAGGTACTGGCGGATTTTATTTTCAAAAAAGGTCCGATACTTGAGAATCTCTGTATCTTTTCCCTTTATTGTCTTCATAACCATCCAGATGATAGGCTGGGAAGAGCCCCCCGAGCTTGACAAAATTGGCCTCTTGACATTGTCCGGGTATTCGTCAACCTCGTTGAGCTTGTTGGAAACCCGGAACAGGGCCGTGTCAATGTCTGTGGCAAGGTCAAAGGTCAGGGTAATTGTGGCATAGTCGTTGTACGAAGAGCTCTCCATCTTCTGAAGATTCTGGAGGCTCTTGAGCTTATCCTCCTGTTTCTCCACCACCTCGCTCTCCATATCCGTAGGGCTTGCCCCCGGCCAGAAAGTCATCACTTCGATTTCGGGAAGATCGGTATCAGGTGCCAGCTGAACCGGCAACCTTGTCAGGCCGATCACACCGAACAGAACGATAAGAATAACCATCACCGCCGTTGTAACCGGTCTTTTGATTGCAATCTCGATCACATTCATAGTTTAATAGTTCCCCTAGCCAGAGCACACGAGCCTGCTCGCATTTTGTTATCGACCCACATCTTATTTTAATTGATAATGGTAACAGCCTGGCCCGGTCTTAACCGGGCGTTCCCATCCACCACCAGGGGCATCCCCGCCGTAAATCCCTGGGGGGCAACAGCCACATGGTCCCCAACATAGGCCAAAATAGTGACGGGCATGGGGGCGGCCTTACCGTCGGTCACCGTAAAGACCATGTCCTGGCCATTAGAACTGACCAGGGCGTCCCTTGGCACAAGGGTCATGCTCTTTTTTTCCGACACGGGCATGGACACTGTTGCCGCCATGTTGAGCACTGGATTTTCAAGCAGGGGAAGTCTCACCTTGACAAATACGCTCTTGGTCTGGGGGTCGGCCACGGGTATGAAACCATCAATGAGACCGGTGAGGTTTTTTCCAAGGGATTCAATGGAAACCTCCACCTGTTCCCCCCTCTTGGCAAAGCGGAGAAAACTCTCAGAGACCGAAACCTTGACAAACAGGTCGTTGATGGATCCGATTACACAGAGCTTGGAGCCCTGGGAGACCCAGTCCCCCTTTTCCACCGTCTTTTCAAGGACCAGTCCGTCAAACGGGGATAGGATCACGCTTTTTACCCGCTTGAGCCGGGTAAGGTCAAGCTGTTTTTCCAGGATGACCCTCTGCTTCACAAGCTCCTCCTTTGAAAGCAGGATATTGTCATACTCTGTCTCACTCACCGCCTCCTGGGTGAACAAAGTTTTATAACGATCCAGATCCTTTTGAGCCTTGGCAAGGCGAACCTTGACCTGATCCATCTGGGCCAGAACAGATTCGATTTCATTGTCAATAAAATCGGTATTCAATCGAAACATCACGGCGCCCTGCTCCAGGCGATCCCCTTCGCTCACGTGAACCGAGCTTACAAGCCCGCCCACCTCGGTGGAGAGGTTGCTGAGCCTGTCAAAGTAAAGGGTACCCACCACCTTTGTGGTTTCAGCAACGATCCGCTGAACCACAGGGGCCGTCACCACCCTTGCCGGAGGCTGTTCACCGTTCTGGGCATTAGCTCCGCCAAGGCCGGGAACCAGGAAAAAAACAGCCATTACCGCCCAGATCAGCCCTTTTTTTTGTCTCATGTTAACCCATCCCCTTATGAAAATTTTTCGCCAATGTCTTAGGACTGGCGGGATTTTCGTTGTTCATTCCGGCCTTTGGCCGTGTCTCGCTCCAAACCTGTCCGTTGTTCTTTGATCAAAACATCCCGATTTAACCATTATCAGCATCATTTTTCAACCCAATTTAATTTGACTGCACCAGTTCTCGTTTTGAGAATAGAACAATTGTATTGACACCCTGCTTATGCAGCAGATATCGTAGATTTTACGATAGTATGAAGGCTTGTATGGAATTAAAAACAAACGGAATTCACCTTTAAAGGTAGCTTTAAGGTGTAGGGCCGTTAAAGGACAAATAAAACTATGAACATGGATGTTGGCAATTTAGAACCACCTGTATTTAGACCTCCCTCCGAGTGGGATTCATTATTAATAAAAGTTACAAACGGATGCACCCATCGGTGTACGTTTTGCTCCATGTACCTGACCAAAAAATTTTCCATGCGCAAGGATATCGAAGACATCAAAAATGACATTCGCAAGGCCGGGAAAATGTTTGGGAACCGGGTTGAAAAAATATTTTTTGAAGATGGTAATGCCTTTGTTGTGAAATCCGATGTTCTCATTGAACTGACAGAATACTGTTATCAGCAGCATCCAAACTTAAGAAAAGTAAGCTCCTATGCCCATGTCCAGGATATCCTCAAGAAGTCTGATGATGATTTAAAACGTCTTGCCGACGCAGGATTTACAATGGTTTATGTAGGCATTGAAAGCGGGGACGACCAAGTCCTCAAAGAGTGCAACAAAGGGGCAACTCAGGACGATTACGCCCTGGGTGCTCAAAAATGCCACCGGGCAGGCATTGACTGGTCCGGAATTTTTCTGCTGGGCCTTGCCGGAAATGACCCGGAAAAAAGTCAAAGGCACGCTGTTGAGTCAGCAAAATTGATAAATCGTATGGCCCCGCCCTTGCCAAGGAAGTGGTATATTTCCCCCCTCACACTGGAAGTAACCCCGGGGTCAGGGATCCAGGCACAATTAGCAGAGAAAAAATTCCAGCCATGCACTTCAACCCAGATTTTAGAGGAATTGTACACCCTGATAGATAATACAGCCGATGACCTGACCAACTGCATATTCAACACAAATCATGCTTCCAATTATCTGAGTTTAAAAGGTGAGCTGGCAAAGGATAAAAAAGACTTTTTATACAGAGTTAAAGCCGGTATCAAAGACCCATCTGTCAGGCGCCCTGAATATATGCGTGGGTTATAAACAGTAGGAAAAATGATAAGCCCCCGTACCTACCTGACCCTCTACTGGTGATCAGGGTGTCTGCCCGTTGCCCACAAAAAAGAAATGCCCCAAAGAAATCAGAAAGAGTGAAGCACAGTGTTAAAGATAAGTTCTTGATCCCATATAATATTTTTTAAAATATGGGTTGGCAAGAGATCCATATGACACTGGTCTGCCTTGTCCTGGAGCATGAACAAAGATGTTTTCACCAATAAAGATCCCCACATGGTTCACTTTTTGAAAAGTAGGCTTTTTAAAAAACACAAGATCTCCAGGCTTTAATTTTTCTTTGATAACAGGTTTTCCGGATGAAAATTGTGCCTTAGCTGTTCGTGGGATATAAATATCAACTTTTTGGTATGTGTAAACTATTAAACCACTGCAATCAAAACCTTTTAAAGGTGAATCCCCACCACATTTATATGGCCGCCCAAGGTTATTAATTGCATGGTGAACAATGATTTTTCTTGATTCAGGCAGTTTGTAAGGAAGATCTTGTTTTAAAGCACCCTGGTTGTGTGTAGAACACGAAGCCAGCAATAACATCAATAGGAGAGATGTGAATTTTATAAATAAACTATACATAAGCTCATTGGACTCCGCCATATGCATGGGAACAACTAAAAATTGTAGAATTTCCCCTGACAAGGGCTAATATAAAAGAATATTTCATGACTGCTCTTTTTCCTTTTCAATCTTCTGGAGATTATGACGTTGCTTGATATGATATATATTTATCAAGAGGTTGTTAACATGTCAATCATCCTCAAGCCTGGGATATTGAGAGGTTGAGATTGTTAAGGCTATCAAAACTTGTACCTTGCTCTATCCCCCCTTCCCCGGGCTCACCAAACTAAAAAAAACCTTCTCACGCCGGATTATTGGTCGTTTTCCCCATTCATATGTGCAATGAAAAAGAGCTCCCCTGGGAATCCTGCATTAATAACAATTCTGCTTTACAACTTGGATTTGAGACGATACTGATAATTTACATATTTTAATCAACGGCGAAGTTCTATATGCACAAAGGTAATAAAAGAGCAATTGAGAGGTAATTGAATGAAATTTTGGTTCAAACCGGCATTATTGTTTTTCCCGTTGGTTGTTTTGAGTGGATTGTTATATTTTCCGGCCCGAGCTGCCGAAAATAAAGATTTTGCACAATGGCTTGCCGCATTCTACCCCGAAGCGCATGAACAGGGGATCAGTCGGGAGACCTGGGAAACCGCTTTTGCCGGGGTGGTGGAACCTTACCCGGAAGTCCTATCCAAAGCGAATTATCAACCCGAGTTTACCACCGAGATCTGGGATTATCTGGATACCCGGGTGAATCCACTGTCCGTTGCCAAAGGCGAAAAAATGGATAGATATTACGCCCGGACGCTTGCTGAGGTGGAAAAAAAATTTGGTGTTGAAAAATCGGTCCTGCTGGCTATCTGGTCTATGGAATCGAACTTCGGGGCCATCTTCGACAAGCCAGACCGCCTGTTTTATGTTCCCCGGGCCCTTGCTACCCTTGCCTATGGTGACCCTAAAAGACAAAACTTTGCCAGGACCCAGCTGATTGCCGCACTCCAGATCCTGCAGGCCGGGGATGTCAAAAAAGAGCAGCTGACCGGTTCCTGGGCCGGTGCTATGGGCCACACCCAGTTTATTCCCACCAGCTATCTGGCCTATGGCGTTGATATGGATGGGAATGGCAGTCGGGATATCTGGACCTCCATCCCCGACGCTTTAGCCACCGCCGCCAATCTACTGCATAAAAACGGGTGGAGAACCGGCAATACCTGGGGCTACGAGGTAGTTATGCCACTATCTGGGGAACAGTTTAACGAACAGACGAAGACCTTGGCTGCGTGGCAAAAACTCGGTTTTAAGCGGTCAGGAGGCAGGGATTATGGTTCTGCAGATCAGAAGGCGGTGCTGAAACTTCTTGCCGGATCACGAGGGCCGGCCTTTCTAATGATGAAGAATTTTTTCGTCCTGAAACGCTATAACAATTCTGATTTCTATGCACTTGCCGTGGGGCTCCTGGCCGACCGGCTGGCAGGAGCGGGCGGTTTAGTTGGCCCCTGGCCGAGACCTTCCGGTTCGCTCGGTATCGAGGAGAAGATTGAACTGCAGACAAAATTGCAGGAAAAAGGTTTTTATGTTGGAGAAATCGATGGAATTATGGGGAATGGCACCAAAGCTGCGATCAGACAGTTTCAGATCCAGACCGGAATGGCCGAAGATGGTACCCCATCCCACGATCTTCTTCAGGCCTTACGTAAATGATGGCGTCATAAAAACAACCAAAGGTTGAGATTATTAAGGCTACCAAAACTATTGAAAACGATAATTTGAACGAAAATTAATTCCAACATAAAGCAAATTAGCAGGCCGGGTTGCGAAGCTGCTTGTTGTCGGCTATACTTGAACAGAATCAAAATAACGGTGAGGTGGACTATATGACAGCTACAACCGAAAAAGCACTCAATGATGCGCTATCCCTGCCGCCCATTGAGAGGGCTGAGTTGATTCAACGCCTCTTACAAAGTTTCAATGTCTCTGAGGACAACCATATCGATACTGGTTGGACGGAAAAGGTTGAATCTAAGATTGAAGCATACGACAAAGGATTGCTCACAGCTTCCCCAGCAGAGGACGTCCTGACCAGGATCAACCGGCGATGAAAAGACTATTCCTCTCATGGGCAGAAGACGAATTCTCTGAAGCCGTTGACCTCTACAATGAACAGCGTCCTGACTTGGGCTTTGCCCGTGAGGTACAACGTACATTCGAACGGATTCGACACCATCCAAAAGCTTGGCCGGTGTTTTCATCTCGAGCCCGAAGATGCCTCACCGACAGATTCCCCTTCGGTGTGCTATACCAAGTTCGCAGCGACTGCATCTTGGTAGGAGCCATTATGCATCTCAAGCGTGATCCGATGCGCTGGCAGCAGCGAGTAGCCGAAGTATTCGTCGAACCAAACGCTTGAGAGGGACCGGGCTTACAACGCAGCTCTTTAAAAGAGTGTGGTTTACAAAATGAAAACATTTACCAGAGGTTCCTGGTTCAAGTCACCCGGACCCTGAGCTTACCGTTGAACTATACTGGCGGCGGAGTAACTCAGGACACCTGACCTGCATCTATCCATGTGGACTGGCGGGATTTTCAAAGTAACCCTGCAATGGGGAATCGGGAACACTGGCCTTTTTCATGGATCATTACCTGGACCTTTTAAAAAAAGCCGATGGCAGCGGTATCATCATCCCCATCTGAAAAGATTGCTTGACAATCAAAATGGAACAAGTTACTTCTCTTTCTCAATAAAGGGGAGTAGTTATCTGCTGGAGGAAAGGCAGACCCGGATTCCGTCAATACGGTCGAAAGACCCGGAACCGGGACAGTTATGCTGAAACAAGACCTTTATCTTAGGCATTCATGCCGGGGGTAAGGGTTTTTTATTTTTTTAATGCACAATAATAACAAAATGGAGAAAATGAATGCAGATGGTTTCGAAAACAAAAGTGCCCCTGATGATTTTAACGGTGGTGATGTTTTTCCTGGTAGCAGGGATTATGGAAACAGCCGATGCCCGTGTAAAACGTGGCGGACGTTCCTTTAAAAAGGCCCCGGCTACCTCAGCCCCGGCAAAGCCAAAGCCTGCGGCACAAGCCAAGTCTCCCCAGGCAGCTGCAAACCCCATGGGGGGCTCTTTTGCAAGGGGGCTGGCCGGTGGTGTGATGGGAGGGGTCCTTGGAAGCATGCTTTTCGGCGGAATGGCCCACGCCGGCGGAGGGGGACTTGGCGGCAGCGGGATTGGTGTGTTTGAGATTCTGCTCCTGGCAGGAGTTGGTTATTTTTTATACCGACGGTTCTCCCGTCGTAAAGCTCTGGCCGGAAATACGGGGGCGCCATCTTCCCAGGATGACAATTCATTGTCCCGGCTTTTTTCAGGCGGCAGCGCTGATCAGGAAAACCAAAGTGAACATCTGGAAGATCCTCTAGTAACAGGAGTGCGGGAAATCTGGGACGTTGACAACAGCTTTGATCCGGATGCATTTAAAGAAACGGCGCAGGATTTGTTTTTTAAAATTCAAGCCGGATGGACCCGCCGGGATGCGTCAGTGCTGGAACCCTTTGTGGGAAATCAACTGCTGGATGAATATAAGCAGCACTTTGATGAACTCAAAGAACGGGGGCATTTCAATCGTCTTGAAAACATAGCCGTTCGCAATGTCGAGCTGATAGCCGCTGGTGTTCAAGACCGTGAAATTTTTGTCACAGTTCGCTTTACCGCCAATCTTCTGGATTATACCGTGGATGAAACCTCCGGAGAAATCGTCAAAGGAGATTCTGAGAATTCCATAAAATTTGAAGAGGAATGGACATTTACCACACCGGTGGGAGCCAAAAAATGGAAGCTTGAAGGAATAGAGGTTTAAATTAAGGCGAAAAGTGTTCATATAATTTGAGACCAATGGTTGAACCAGGGGGGAGAAGTTTTATAACTTCTCCCCCTTCTGTTTGGGGTGGCTGCTTATCATGCCCGTGATCAGGTCTGTAAAACAATCACCGGGTCCATTGGATGTTCTGGTTATCGGCTGCCTTCTGGAGAATTTCAAGGGTGGCGGGACTGTTTAACAGCTCCCTGCAAAGGTCGCATTTCCGGTAGGTGATGATATCCCTCGCCCGAAGGCCTGCAAAAAGGGCAAGGGCTGAGATGCCAACGGTTCGGATGAGGTTGAACAGACGGTTTTGTTCGGTTTTTTCAAAGAGAGCATCAGCGTTCGTGCCGGCAAGGCTGCCGAGGAAAAAGACCCTGGTTTCCGTGAAGGTGCTGCCAGCATCGCAGCAGGCGTACATGTCAAACTCCGGCGTGATGTAGGGATTCATGGCGCAGCAGTTTGCCTGAAAATCCGTGCAGATCGGGCTATGGTCAAACTCAGCGGCACGGCCTGAAAGAATAAGCGGTTCGGGAAAAAATCGAAGCTTATTTGCCCTGAGAAAATCTTCGAAAATATCATCCTGTTTTGAAAAATCGGTCACAAACGAGACAAAATAGTTCACCCCGTTTTTTTCGCAGCTTTGGGCCGCATTGACAAGGTTCTGCGGGTTTACCCCCTCCTGGTGCCACCGGCTGCAGCTCAACCTGAGCTGATCCAGTCCGCTCTGCTTCAACTCACCTACGACCCCATCGCTCCTTGCCCGATCGGTGGCCCAGAAGCCGTTGGTGACGATGCGGGTGTAGATGCCAAGATTGCGGCACAGCCGGACAAGTTCCTTTATCTCGTTGAAAAAGATCAGGGGTTCTCCTGCGGTGAAGCTGATTCCCCTGACACCGGCTAAGGCAAGCCCATGGATCAGCTCTTTTGCCCGGCCAGGGTCCATGGTGGCGGTTTCAGGAACTTTCCCCTTTGCAACACAGTGGCCGCATTTAAGGTTACACAGGGTTGAATATCCAAATGCGATGGTTCTCATGTCTCTTTTCCCAGGGAGGGCAGATGAACAATAGATGTTCATCTGCCATGGAATATGGAATCAGGTTATTTCGTCTGTACGGTATAGGTTAAGGAGACATCTTTTCCCGGCGGAACCGTTATTTCCCACAGGGCCTGGTGGCTGGTTTCCTTTTTATGGGGATGGCTTTCCGCCTGGATGCGCCAGTCGCCGGACATGGGTTCAGATACCTTTACGCTCACAGGGGCTTTCTTGGCATTCATTATCTTTACCTCATGGGAAGATTGAAGCTCAAAAGAATTTTTGCCCGTGGAGGGAAGTTTCCTGAAATCGGTCTGGCGTTTTTCAACCGTGATGTCAAAGGCGCTGCCCAATTTAAGGTTCAGGCTGCTATGCTCCGGGGTGTGGCCGATGCTGTCTTCACCTGCGAATTGGAGCATTCCCCTTGTGTCTGCCTTGTATACCCTTACGGTTCCCTTTGGAAGGGGAACCCCGAGGTTGTTCTCCTTGAGATTCTCAAGAAATAGCAAAACCCCGACCTTTGGACGATGGACCCCGTCGCCCATGTTCCGGGCGAACCAATGGCTGCTGCCCTCGACCCTGTACTCTTTCCGGCAGGGGATATTCTCCGCCTGGAGCAGGGCCACCTGTTTGGTCTGGTTATTTTTAAGGGTTGTTCGTCTGCCCAGCGTATATAAATGGTACTCAAACATCTGCTCCTGGGCGAAGCCGTCCTCGGCCATGGCAGAGGCGTTCAGCACCATCTGCTTTGACCTGGTGAACTGTTCTTCAGGGGCAAGATGAATGTCCCCTGCAACAAGCTGGAGCTTTGCATCGGTGTAGTCGGTGCTGCTGGTGTTGGTGAGCGTGACCCAGGCGCTGAGGTTCAAGAAATCATCGGTTGGATTTAACTCAGCAACATAATCGGCCTTCCAGGTGAGTCCCCGGGTGAGGTAGGAAAGGGAAAGGTCCCGGCTTTTTTCCTGGTCGCTCTGGACGGTCATTGTAAGGGTTGGGCTAGTTCTTAAATTGACAGGAATGTGGGAAAATACAAGCCTGCCCGGCACTCCGGTTTCGATCCCGTTGCCGGTTTCAAGAACGATGCCGTTGTGGGTGGCAAGCACCCTTGCGTCTATTGTTTCTTCCTGGCCCGTTTTCGAATTTTCCCGGATGATTTTAATATCTTTGCCCGTGAACTTTTTCAGGATGGATTGGGGGGAGAGAAGATCAAATTCAAAGTTCTGCTCAAGGACCCTTATGCCGTCTGCATTAAGGAGGGCCGTTTCAGGAATGATCCTGCCGCTCACGTCCCTTATGGCAAGGGTCACCTCTCCCCTGGGCAGGACAAGCGCTCGTCTCTCCTTTACAAGGGCCATGTCCTGGTTGTAAATGGTGACCGAAAGCTCTGTCTGGTCTGCGGCACTGGTTTCAATTTCATTGTCCCTGTCATTGTTCCCATTATTACTCTGGGCCGAACAGGGTAAGACTGAAAACATCATCTGAAAGGTCATAAGTTGAACGAGTGCCAGTATAAAAATAATCTGTCGCATGTTTTTCCTCCTTTTTTGTGCAACAATAGGCCCTCTTGTGCCAGAATGCAAGATTTTTCAACCCTAAACCACCTGCTTTTCAACTCCCCTTTCCCCAACATTTCTGGTACAATCCCGGTTTATTTTAACTGACAGGCCATCAAGACAATCGTAAAGAAAGGGGAACTAAATGGATTCAATCGACCAATTCCAGAGCCTGGAAGAGATTCAATACCTTTTAACAGATATTGACGACACCATGACCACTAAAGGCAAAATACCCGCCTGCGCCTTTGCTGCCATGGAGCGGCTGCAGCAGGCCGGCATCCGGGTGGTTCCCATCACGGGAAGGCCCGGTGGGTGGTGTGACCACATTGCCAGGATGTGGCCGGTGGAAGGGATTGTGGGCGAGAATGGGGCCTTTTACTTTGCCTATGACCCCACCGACAAAAAGATGGTCCGCCGCTACTTCAAACCCGAGGCCGAGAGGGTCGAAGACAAAAGACGAATCCTGGCCATCCAGGAGGAAATTCTGGCCAGGGTGCCGGGATGCAGGGTGTCCGAAGATCAGCCCTATAGAGTGGCCGACCTTGCCATTGATTTTTGTGAGGATGTTGAGCCCCTGGGCAACGATGAGATCAAGACCATTGTGGAGATATTTGAGAGCCACGGGGCAGTGGCAAAGATAAGCTCAATCCATGTTAACGGCTGGTTTGGCAACTATGACAAGCTTACAATGACCGAGCTGTTTTTCAAGGAGGTGTTTGGGGTTGACCTTGAAGCGGTGAAACACCAGGTTATCTTTTCAGGGGATTCCCCCAATGACGAACCCATGTTCGCCTTTTTCCCCAATGCCGTTGGCGTGGCCAACATCGTCAAGTTTGAGGACGATCTCGTCCATAGGCCAGCCTGGGTCACCAGCAAGGAGGGGGGACAGGGATTTGCCGAGATGGTGGACAAACTTCTTGCCAAAAAATGTTAAGGTTAGCTCATGCCCCATCCCTAGGGGATTCCAGCGCCAGAAACTCCGAAGCTCTGGCGCTGACATTTTTTATCCGTTTACAAGGGCCTTTGCCTGATCAACAATATTTGCAGCTGTGAATCCATACTCTGCAAGCACCCTCTCCCCGGGGGCTGATGCGCCAAAGGTATTGATACCGATCACCCTGCCGGCCTCACCCACATACCGTTCCCACCCCATGGGAATACCCGCCTCAACGGCCAGCCGTTTTTTGACTTCAGGGGGAAGAATTCGTTGCCTGTAATAGACCGGGGCCGTTTCAAAAAGCTCCCAGGAGGGCATGCTCACCACCCTTGCCTGGATGTTTTCCCCCGCCAGAATAGTTGCCGCCTCAACGCAGATGTGGACCTCTGAACCGGTTGCGATGAGGATGATATCCGGTTCCCCCTCGGTTTTTTTAAGGGTGTAGGCTCCGTAGGCAAGTGAGCCGTCGGCCTTTGCTGCGTCCAGAACGGGAAGGTTCTGACGGCTCAGGATCAAAGCTGTGGGGGCGTTATGGGTTTTAAGTGCCTGTTTCCAGGCCTCTGCCGTTTCATTTGCGTCTGCCGGCCGAATGACGTTAAGGCCGGGAATGGCCCGCAGCGAGGCCAGATGTTCCACTGGCTGATGGGTGGGACCGTCTTCTCCCACGGCAACGCTGTCGTGGGTCAGAACATAAATAATGGGCAGCTTCATGAGCGAAGCCATCCGGATGGCAGGCCTCATGTAATCGGCAAACACGAGGAATGTGCCGCAAAATGGTCGGACCCCGCTGTGAAGATACATCCCTGTCACGATGGCGGTCATGGCATGCTCACGAACTCCGAACCGGATATTTCTTCCCTGGGGGGTGTCGGCCTGGAATTCCCCCAGATCGTTTAAAAAGGTGTTGTTGGACGGGGCCAGGTCGGCCGAGCCGCCCATGAGCGAGGGAAGGTTCTTTGCAATGGCATTGAGCACCTTGCCCGAGGCAGACCGGGTGGCCATGGGCTTATCCGATGGGGAAAAGACCGGAATATCATCCTCCCAGCCGGCCGTTAAAAAGCCGGAAATGCCGTCCACAAAATTGTCGGCAAGTTCGGGGAACTCGGATCGAAAGGCGTCAAAGATCTCATGCCATGCATGCTCTAACCCCTGTCCTTCTTCAACGGCCTTTCTGCACTCTGCAAGCACTTCGTCAGGCACATAAAAGTCCTTGTCCTCGGGCACACCGTAGAATTTTTTTACAAGCTTGATCTCATCGGCTCCCAGGGGGGCGCCGTGGGCACCCGGGGTGTCCTGCTTGTTCGGGCTTCCGTAGGCGATGTGGGTCGCAAGTTTAATCATGGTGGGGCGTGAGGTCTCGTCCTTTGCCTCCTTTATGGCCGCCCTTATCTTCTCGAGATCGTTGCCGTCATCCACAACGATCACCTGCCACTTCATGCTTTCAAACCTTGCCTTTACATCTTCGGTAAAGGCGATGCCGGTGGTCCCTTCGATGGTGATGGAATTGTCGTCATAGATGCAGATGAGCTTACCAAGGCCAAGGTGGCCTGCAAGGGAGACGGCCTCATTGGTTATGCCCTCCATGAGGTCACCGTCACCGCACATGACATAGGTGTGGTGGTCAATGAGGGTCTTTCCGTCCCGGTTAAACCTTGCCGCAAGGTGGCATTCGGCCATGGCCATGCCAACGGCATTGGCAACTCCCTGGCCAAGGGGACCCGTGGTGGTCTCAACCCCGGCGGTGTGGCCGTGTTCAGGGTGGCCCGGGGTTTTACTGCCCCACTGGCGGAAGTTTTTGATGTCGTCAAGGGTGGTGCCGTAGCCGGTGAGATAGAGCAGGCTGTACAGGAGCATGGATGCATGGCCTCCGGACAGAACAAACCTGTCCCGGTCGATCCAGGCGGGATTTGCGGGGTTGTGCTTTAGAAATTCCTTCCAAAGGACAAAGGCCGCAGGCGCAAGTCCCATGGGGGCCCCGGGATGACCCGAGTTCGCCTTTTGAATGGCGTCCATGGAAAGGGTTCTGATGGTTGTGATACATTGCTGATCAAGGTCTTGGTTGGCGAAAGCCATTGTGTCTCTCCTGTTAGTTTATTATAGTGCTCTCATGAACTCGGGTTTTAGTCCGATTTTACCCTCCAGGGCTCGGGCAATGTGGGCAAGGGTTTTCTCCTTATCCCGGGGAAGTTCGGCCCTGATGGGAAGATAGTTGGATGCATGGTTGGCATGGAAGAGGCCGTTGGTGAGATGGGTGGCCGATATCATGGCACCAAGCTCCACAAGGACCTCGTCCGGGTTGATAAGCTCAAATTCTCCCCTTGCGTGGCTTTCGTACATGGGGGTACCTGGAATGAGCATCAGAGTCAAGGCGCCCACATACTCGGGGTCGATGGCCGTAAGTACCCTGCCGGTTTCGCCGGCATGGATCATGGAACGTTTACGGCCGGCAATGCCGTTGAGAACCGTGATGGAGAGCTTGATGCCGGCCCGCCTGATTTTCTGGCCCATTTCGATCATGCGCTGGGAGTCGGCACCCTTGTTTATCTCTTTCAGGGTAAGGTCGTCACCTGTTTCAAGGCCCATGTAGGCGATCTTGACCCCAAGGCCACGAAGCTCTCCAAGCTCCTTTTCGGACTTCATACGGATGCTCTTGGTGTTGGCATAGAGCCCTATACGTTCCACCCAGGGAAGGCGCTGGTTGATTCGTTCAAGGATGGGGACAAGGCGTTGCTGGGGAATGATCAGGGCGTCACCGTCACAGATGAACAGCCGGTTCTGGCGGCGGCAGTGACTGGCTGCAAATTCAATATCCTCCATGATTGCGGAATCTTTTTTGATCTTGAACCGTTCTCCCTTGTAGGCTCCGCAAAAGGTGCATTTGTTATGGGAACACCCCACTGTCACCTGGAGTAGAATCGAATTTGCCTCGCTTGGGGGGCGTATTACGTTGCCTTCATAGTGCATGTGATGATCTCCATTGATATGATATAATTATCAAGTTCTTTTGGCCTATTTTTCGGAATAACTGGATCGGTTGTCCGCAAAGGGCACCCGCAAGGGGAGCCCCTACATTCCACCAACCACGTTGCTATCTAAAACAACCAACCACATTGCTATTTAAAATTAAGAACTGCCGTATACGAGGAACGCCATGTCGTTCCCCCTATGACGACACGAGATATGTAACAGCTTTTACCGTAAAAATCAATATAACCAACATGTCCTGCAGGGCAACCTCGTTCTTGACAAATTACAAAATAAATTTAAACGGTTATCATCAATATTGGATAAAACTACATTGATTTGATTTTTTTTAGACCACGAAGAGCACGAAGGCCACGAAGTAAGGGTTTCTTCGTGGCCTTCGTGCTCTTCGTGGTAAAATAATTTGGCGGTCTTAAAGGCCTGAAATAGATAGGATGAAGGTTAGAATGAATTCACCGTGACATGTCCTAGCAAACACAACAAATCATGAAACTCGATAAAATAAGCCGAGTCCGGTGTAGGGGCTCCCCTTGCGGGTGCCCTTTGTGGCAACCACCTCAGTGGGAGTTTCATAAAAACAAAATATAATCAATGGATTGATCTATGATATTAGCTGATTTTGAGTGCTGCAACTTGACAATCATGAATTTAAACCAATTATTTAGATAAAAAAATGCCTTGGAAGTATATAATCGGCACGGCCAGAGCAAGAGGTGGCTCACGGCCACAACGAAGCATGAAACACGATAGCCGTTAGCGATTAGCTGTTAGCTAAAAGCTAATGGCTAACAGCTAAAAGCTGTTTCTTATAGAAAAGCTTTAGGCCTAACAGAAACATTCAGGAGATACCATGGGTACTAAAAAAGAGACTTGTGAATTTAAAACCGAAGTGCAGCAGCTGCTGCACCTTATTATCAACTCCCTCTACTCGAACAAGGAGATCTTTGTCCGGGAGCTCGTGTCAAACGCATCGGACGCCATTGACAAGGCAAGGTTCAAAGAGCAGACAGAACCGGCCCTGTTTGAGGGGAGCAACGATTACAAGATCAGGATCACCACTGATCCGGAAAAACGAACCTTTGAAATAACCGACAACGGCATCGGCATGACCTATGACGAGGTGAGCGAAAATATCGGCACTATCGCCAGGAGCGGCACCGCAGCCTTTGTCGAAGCCCTGGAAAAATCCAAGGATGAGAACATGCTCGCCCCTGAGCTGATCGGGCAGTTTGGCGTAGGGTTTTACTCGGCATTCATTGCCGCAGACAAGATCAAGCTTGTGACAAAGGCCCCGGGAGCTGAGAAGGGTGTGCTCTGGGAGTCGGACGGAAAGGGCTCCTACACCATCGAAGAGACCGAAAAAGAAGATCGGGGAACCACCATCACCCTGGAGCTCAAGGAGGTTGAAGAGGGTGACCAGGACTTTACCGATGAGTACACCATCCGCCACATCATCAAAAAACACTCTGACTTTGTCACCTACCCCATCGTGATGAACGTTGAAAAGAGTGAGCCCATTCCCGAAGAGGCCATTGTCAAGGACGCCGACGGCAAACCCATTGGAGAGACCTATCGAAAGGTCAGGGCCGACGAGACCCTTAACTCCATGAAGGCGATCTGGACCAAGAGCCAGGAGGATGTGACCCAGGAAGAGTATGAGGAGTTCTACAGGCACATCAGCCACAACTGGGACAAGCCCATGGAGATACTCCACAAGCGGTTTGAGGGTGTCACCGAGTATGACGCCCTTTTGTTCATCCCGTCCAAGGCTCCGTTTGACATGTTCAGGCCTGAACGGAAAAACGGCATGCAGCTTTACTGCAAGCGCATCTTCATCATGGACGACTGCAAGGAGCTTCTTCCCGAATACCTGGGATTTATCCAGGGCGTTGTGGATGCCCCCGACCTCAACCTGAACGTCAGCCGGGAGATACTCCAGGAGGACCGCCTGGTTCGAAACATCCGAAAAAACCTTGTAAAGAAGATTTTCGCCCTTCTCGAGGAGATGGACAAGGAGAAATACGAGGCTTTCTTTGCCGAGTTCGGCCAGGCCCTCAAGGCCGGGCTGCCCACGGATTTTGCCAACAGGGAAAAGATCGCCTCTCTCTTGAGGTACAAGACCACCAAGTCCGACGGCAAGTATGTCTCCCTTGACCAGTACATCGAGAACATGAAGGAGGAACAGAAAGATATTTACTACATCACCGGCGAGAACATGAAATCCCTCATGAACTCACCCCTGCTGGAGTCCCTCAAGGAGAAAGATTACGAGGTTCTTCTAATGGTGGATCCGGTGGACGAATGGGTGACCCAGAGCCTTCCCGATTATAAGGAGAAGAAGCTCAAGAGTGCGGAAAAAGGTGACCTCGACCTTGACGTCGTTGATGAAAAGAAAAAGGACGAGTACACCCCGCTGTTTGACTTCCTCAAGGAGAAGCTTGGCGGCAGGGTCAAGGATGTCCAGATCTCAAAACGACTCAAGGAGTCTGTGGCCTGCCTTTCCGGTGACGACTACGGTATGAGCGCCTACATGGAGAAGATCCTCAAGGCGTCCGGTCAGGAGGCGCCCGAGCAGAAGCGTTCCCTTGAGCTCAACGTCGGACATCCTGTCATGGAAAAGATTAAATCCGTGTTCGAAACCGACACCTCCAACCCTGTTCTCCAGGATTATGCAGACCTCCTGTTTGACCTTGCCGTGATCAGCGAGGGGGGCAAGATCGACAACCCCGCGCGCTTTTCAAAGCTCATGGGTGAAATGATGACAAAAGCCCTATGATGATCTTTCTTGAAAGCCTGGGATGCTGCCGCAATCTTGTGGACAGCGAGGTTATGCTGGGGAGATTAACTGCGGCCGGTCATGGAGTTGTCCATGGTCCGGCTGAGGCAGACGTGATCATCGTCAATACCTGCGGGTTCATATCAGCAGCCTCGGCAGAGGCTGTTGATACGATACTTGCCATGGCCGAATACAGGCAAAATGGCCGCTGCAGGCGCCTTGTTGTCACAGGATGTCTGCCAGAAAGGTTTAAGGACGACGACCTCAGGGGCGAGCTTCCAGAGGTCGACGCCTTTGTGGGAACAGGGGCCTGCGACGAGATTGTCCGGGTGGTTGAATCGAAAGAATTCCTCTCCCTCATGCCCGACGTTCTTGACCGGCAGATGCAGGGCCATCCCCTTCCCCGCCGCATTACCCTTGACTACCTTGCCTATGTAAAGATCTCCGAGGGGTGCAACCGCCACTGTACCTACTGCATCATCCCCAAACTCAGGGGCATCCAGAGGAGCCGAACGGTGGATGCCGTTGTGGCAGAGAGCGAAATCCTCGTTCGAAACGGTGTAAGGGAGATCGTGCTTGTGGGCGAAAACACCTCGGACTATGGGAAGGATCTTGAGGTGGACGGCTCCGGGAACAATTCCAGCGTCAACCTTGCACTCCTACTGACCACCCTCTCCGGGAGGATCAAGACCCTTGATCCTGATGTGTGGATCAGGCTCCTCTACACCCACCCATCCTCCCTTGACCAGGATGCCGTCAGGGCGATGGCAGACCTCGACAATGTGTGCACCTATTTTGACGTGCCCATTCAGCATGCAAGCTCGAAAATCTTGAGGCGCATGGGCAGAAACTACACCGGCGAAGATCTCCACGGCCTGTTTGCCTCGATCCGAAGGACAGCTCCGGACGCAGCGCTTAGAACCACACTGATAACGGGTTTTCCTGGTGAAACAGAGGCCGACTTCAACGAAATGCTCGCCTTTGTCAAAGCGACCAGGTTTGACCAGCTCGGGGTGTTTGCCTACTCCGATTCCCACGACCTTGCAGCCCATAGCCTCGCCGACCATGTGGACGAGAAAACAGGAGAGGCCAGGCGGGATGAGATCATGGCGGCCCAGGCGGAAATTTCCGAACGGCTTAATGAATCATACCTCGGCAAAACCCTTACCGTACTTGTGGAGGAGAATCCAGACCCCGGGATCTTTCTCGGAAGGACCCGGTTCCAGGCCCCTGAGGTTGACGGAATCACCTTTATTTACGGTGACAACATTGACATCGGCACCTTTGTCAGGGTAAAGATTACCGAAACCCATGCCTATGACCTTGTTGGAGAGCTTGTATGAAAGATGCACTCAAGCATCAGATCCTGGCGGCAGTAGAAGAAGATTTGACCGCCATTGAATTGGCACTTGCCGCAAATTTAAAGCCAAACCTCCACCTTGTACGACAAATTGCAGGTCACTTGCTCTTCAGCGGCGGGAAAAGATTCAGACCCCTGCTTTTTCTTTTGAGTTCAAGGTTGTGCAACTATGAAGGTAGACTTGCACTGAATGTCTCGACCCTGTTTGAATATCTCCATGCCGCAACCCTTCTCCACGATGATGTTGTCGATGAAGCCAAGTTAAGACGCGGCAGGACCACGGCCCACACCACCTGGGGAACAGCCCAGGTGGTGCTGACGGGTGATTTCCTGCTGGCCTGCGCCCTCCGCCTTGCGGCTGAGGCAGGTCTTGTCGAAATCATCAGGGTCATTGCCGGCATAACCGAAGAGATGTCCCAGGGTGAGATTGACCAGCTTGAGAAAAAGGAAAAACTGGATCTGACCCAGGCCGAATATCTGGCCATTATAAGCGCAAAAACGGCCGTTTTGATCCAGGGCGCTTGCAAAAGCGGCGCCATCATTGCAGGGGCTTCCAGGGACAAAGAACAGGCCCTTGCAGACTATGGCTTTCATCTGGGGGTGGCCTTTCAGATGGCGGACGATCTTCTGGACTATACGGCAGACGCACAAACCCTGGGGAAAAATCCCGGCGCAGACCTGAGAGAGGGGAAGCTGACCCTGCCACTTATTTTAGCACTTGAGCGGGCAGATGATAAGGATCGATCCTGGATGAAAGGGGTGATTTTAAACCCTGATTTTACAGATGACGACTTCGAGAAACTCGTCCAAAAGCTTTACCTTTACAGGGGGATAGACGATACACGATTAAAGGCTGAACACCATGTTGCCCAGGCAAAGAAAAGCCTTGAACTCTTTGACGATTGTCCGACAAAAAAGACCATGATCATGCTTTCCGATTACACCATTGCAAGAAACGTTTAGGAGAATTTAATTTTGATGACAAGACAAATTGTTACAGGCCTGAGAGGGTTGATGGGTGTTCTTTTTCTCTCCCTTATGGTGTTCACGGACGGTTCTGCAAATCAGGACAACCAGAAAATTGAGGAACGAGGAAAACAGATTGCCCTGGGAAAACAATCCATCGCTAAGGAAAACCTGTCCCGGGCCAAAAAGCAAGCGGTTGACGATGCTCTGTACGCTTCGGTTGAACGGGCCATTCTCGAAATGCTCCCCCCCCCGGAAATCGCCGGGAATCTTGCCCTCATTTATGACCAGGTGCTCTCAGACACACAACGGTATGTCGAGACCTTTCGGGTCCTTGGAGAGGTTGAAACACAGGGTCAATACATGGTTGCAGTGGAGGCGGTAATCAATGACGCTTCCCTGGAAGAAATTTTTACACGGGCAGGGATTCTCAACAGGGACAAAACAAATCCTTCGGTTCTTATGCTGATCAGCGAACAATCCCTTAACGAGGTACTCTCCCGATACTGGTGGGGGAACAACCCCCTTCCCTATGCCTCGGTTACCGAGGATACCATTGTTGATCTCTTTAAAAAAAAGGGATTTATCCTGAAGGGCCAGGGCCCGGACCGACCGAACCTTGCGTCCCTGGATGTCTCGTTTGATTTTGTCCACGACACCATGGGGGCATTAAAACTTGCCAGGAAACTCAAGGCCGATCTCCTTGTGATGGGACGGGCAAGGGCTGAAGAACCCTCCAACCGCATGGGCGAAGAGCGCTCCTATCGGGCAGACATAGATCTGGAACTCTTCTTCTCAGAAACGGGTGAACCCATGGGTGCTGTTAAAGAATCTGCTGTTGTGAAAAGCGGTACGGACGAAGAGGGGGCAAAACAGGCCCTGGTCCAGGCCGGAACCCTTGCGGCAGAGACTCTGTCAACCAAAATCAGCAACCTCTGGTCGGCTCGTCAGCAGACCGTACAGACGATTGAAACCCGGGTGGAGGGGGCTGATTACCTGTCAAGCTTCATCATGCTTAGAAAGGTGCTGGGCGACATGCCCGGCATCCAGGAGATTAAAACCAGGGAGATTGGATCAGACCGGGCCACGGTGGATATCCTATTCAAAGGCAATGCCGCCACCCTTGCCGACCTTCTGATGCTCAAGACCTTTGATTCATTTGGCATCCAGATATCCGAGGTCACCCAGGCGTCCATGATCATCCGGTTTATCACCAAAAATGATGTGGCACCCGTTCCTGAATCTGAAATTAAAAAGGCATATATTTCAGAATAGCTCTTGGTTACAGGCTTTATACTCTTGACAAAGCCACGTTGGAATGGTAATTATCCTGTCCATAATAAAGGCGCGTAGCTCAGTTGGTAGAGCGCTACCCCGACACGGTAGAAGTCAGCAGTTCGAGCCTGCTCGTGCCTACCATAAAAATCAAGGGTTTACGGAATTTTCCGTAAACCTTTTTTGTTTTTGGTCTCTATTTTTAAAATTGGTCTCTTCAAGCCTGCATGCAGCGGCCTGATTTGTTAATTTCATTAAAGATATTTAGGACCATAGATTAATCACCTTGCAATTTAAGATATCATGGTAAATTGTCGAATGGTATCATACCGTCTCAAACGGTGGCCCCTAACGGAGCGGACAACCTTGGAGAAACTTGTATGGTCTGGAAGGTCTATCTTTTAAAATGCAATGACGGTTCTCTATATTGCGGTGTTGCAAAGGATGTTGAGGCCCGTGTTGCCGTACACAATTCAGGCAAGGGGGCCAAGTACACCAGATCCCGGCTCCCTGTCACCCTTGTTGCCGTGAGCCTTGATTTTACAAAACGCGAGGCTTTTCAGCTTGAGTACCGTGTAAAGCGACTTCCAGCCCAGAAAAAGTGCGGTGTAATTCTAACCGGGCAGTGGATGACCGTCGAATAGCAGGCCAGTTGGGCCTTTGATGCTTTGCTGATGAGAATTACCAGGGGGATTGAAGAATTGTTATTTCTAAAAATTTGTGATAAATTCATTAAATAAACAACAATTTTATTATACAGGAGCAAATTATGAGCGAGATTTTAAGGGACAGTGATAGGACAGTGGTAAGGCCAGGTATTGATATTGTTGCCTCCATGGCAGAGGATTTTAAACGTGAGCTTCTTTCTGCAATAAATGAATATACCGGTGATTTTGTCATTGACCTTGAAGGTGTTAAAATGGTTGATTCCATTGGTATTGGTGTAATAATCGCTACCCACAACACACTCGCCCAGGCGGGAAGAAATCTTAAGATCATCAATGTTTCAAAGGATGTATTTGGCCTTTTCAGCACCATGCGACTAAACAGGCGGTTTACCATTGAGGAAGAAGCATAGGGCTGTAGCGCTTACAGAGAACGACCGTTTCAGTTTATTAGTTTTCGAACTATAGCGACATCAATGGAAGGCTGGGGGAGTCGAAGGTATTCGGCTGAGAGGAAACAAAAGCGACCCTTGTTTCGACCCCTGGAACCTGATCCGGTTCATACCGGCGAAGGAAAGCTCCCTCCCCCTCCCCACCAGCGGCTGTGCGCATTCAAAGAAACATTCAATTCCATGGGCAAATCCATGGGCGGAAAAACGACCATACTTGAGGTCATCCTGGTTACCATGCTCAAATCAGAAGTCAAAAAGACCATTCCCATGATCGCCCATTTCCATTGAGGAGAACAAAGTGCCGTTGAATCCCGTAAAGATAGACCCTGAAGATCTCTGCAAAGACCTCCAGACTATTCGTCAAACAAGCCCCCTGATCCACAACATAACCAACTACGTGGTCATGAACAATACGGCCAACGCCCTGCTGGCCCTGGGTGCATCACCGGTCATGGCCCATGCGGTTGAAGAGGTGGAGGATATGGTCAACCTTGCCGGAGCCCTTGTCCTCAATATCGGCACCCTGAGCCCGGCCTGGGTAGAGGCCATGTTCAAGGCAGCAAAAAAAGCCGGGGAAAAAGGCATTCCCGTTATTCTTGACCCGGTGGGGGTTGGGGCAACACCCTATCGAACCCGCACGGCCCTGGATCTTGCCAGAGAAACCCACCCCTCAATCATCCGGGGCAATGCTTCGGAAATCATGGCCCTGGCCCAGGCCGGAGCAACCACCAAAGGGGTGGATTCCACCTCGAGTTCTGACCACGCCCTTGAGTCGGCCCGGAACCTCACCGTTGAATTCGACACTGTGGTCTGCATCACTGGCCGGATTGATTATATTGTAGACAAGGACCAGCAGACCATCGAGGTTACCAACGGCCATGAAATCATGCCCAGGGTAACGGGACTTGGATGTACGGCCACAGCCCTGTGCGGGGCTTTTTCGGCTGTGAATTCCGACTTTCCCAAAGCCGCTGCCCATGCCATGGCCATCATGGGGATCGCAGGGGAGATGTCTGGGAAAACCGCCAAAGGGCCGGGCAGCTTCCAGGTTGGGTTTATCGACGCCCTCTACCGGATCTCTGCACAGGAGATAGGACACCACCTGAAACCCTAGGACCTGTAAAAATGCGAGTTTTACTTTAGTCAGGAGACCGCCATGCAAGGAATTTACCTGGTAACAGGAAACTGCTCCCACCACAACATTGAAACCGTGGTGACCCAGGCCATAAAGGCCGGGGTCTGCTGCGTCCAGCTCAGGGAAAAAAACGCCGATACAAGGACGTTTCTGGACAGGGCAATCAGACTCAAATCCCTGCTGGCCAGAACCTGCACCCCTCTGATCATCAACGATCGGGTGGATATTGCCCTGGCAGCCGGGGCGGACGGGGTTCACCTGGGGCAGAGGGACATGCCCTACGCAAGGGCAAGAGAGCTCCTGGGTAAAAATGCACTGATCGGTCTTTCCGTTGAAACCTGGGAGGATGTCGACCAGGCCCAGGACCTCGACCTTGCCTATATTGGAGTGAGTCCCATATTCTCAACCCCCACAAAAACAGACACCAAGTCTCCCTGGGGCCTTGAAGGCCTTGCCCGGATAAAAGAATTCTCCCGCCATACTCTGGTGGCCATAGGGGGCTTAAATGCCTCCAATGCCGGCAAAATAGTCCGAGCCGGGGCAGACGCCATTGCCGTGGTCTCCGCCATATGCGGATCGGACGATCCCCTGGGGGCAACCAAGAGGTTAAACGATGAATACAAGAGAGTCCTACAGGAGAAAAAAGAGTGAAATCTTACTTTCGTGCGTTGACAATTGCCGGGTCCGACAGCGGCGGCGGCGCCGGTATCCAGGCTGATTTAAAAACTTTTTCCGCCCTGGGCGTTTTCGGCATGTCGGCCATTACGGCCTTAACTGCCCAGAACACCAGGGTGGTCACAGGGATTTTTCCGGTGCCGGCAAAGTTCATCGGCGATCAGATTGATGCGGTCATGGAAGATATCGGGTGTGATGCGGTAAAGATCGGCATGCTCCACTCACCCGAGGTGATCGAGGTGGTTACGGCAAAACTTCAACAATGGCGCTGCACCAATGTGGTGGTGGACCCGGTTATGATCTCCAAAAGCGGAGACAAGCTCTTGCTTTACGATGCCGTCACAGCACTGCGGGAACGGCTTTTCCCCCTGGCGACCCTTATCACCCCCAACCTCCCAGAGGCCTCGGCCCTCCTCGGACACAAAGTCGAAACCGCAGACCAGATGCCCGATGCGGCAAGGGCTCTGGCCGGTCTGGGTCCGGCCAATGTTCTTGTCAAGGGGGGGCACCTTAAGGGAGAGACGAGTCACGACCTCTTATACGAAACAGCCAGGGGCACCATGAAGACTTTTCCCGCAGACCGGGTCAAGACCTCAAATTCCCACGGCACCGGCTGCACCCTGTCTTCCGCCATTGCAGCAGGCCTGGCAAGGGGCCTTGATCTTAACCTGGCCGTGGCCGAAGCAAAGGCATACATAACAGGGGCGCTCAGGGCAGGTGCAGGCTACAAGACCGGCAAGGGTCACGGCCCGGTTCATCATTTTTACAACCTGTGGGAAAAAATTAACCTCGTCTGAACTCATCCATATCCATACCCAGGCGCCGGACAATCTTCTGGATGGATGCTCTTTCCAGGCCGCTCAAGCGTGAGGCTTCAGAAATATTGCCCTGGGTTTTGGAAAACATCCGGGTCAGGTAATCCCGGGAGAAAAGGTCCATGACATCCTGTTTGGCCTCTTTATAGGCAACAGGCTGATTGGTATCTCCAGGTTCCTTTGCACTTGAAAAATCGGCCGAATCACCGTCCACCAGACGGATCAATGCCGGATCAATGATCCTGCCGCTGGAAAACACGGCCAGGCGCCGGACATAGTTAAGCAGTTCCCTGACATTGCCGGGCCAGGGATGCCGGGCCAGGTAAGCCATGGCCGCCGGATGAATCTCCATTGGTTTAAGCTGCATCTCACGGCAGGTCCTGTCCAGAAAAATCCGCACCAGCACGGGAATATCTTCGGCCCGTTCCCGCAGGGGCGGCACAAAGACCGAAAGGACATTGAGCCGGTAATAGAGGTCCTCCCGGAAACGGCCATCCTTGATACGTTGTTCCAGATTCTGGTTGGTAAGGGCAAGGATTCGTACATCCGTGACTTTAGACATGGAAGAGCCCACGGGTTTTACCTCCTTGTCCTGGAGAAATTTCAGCAGCTTGGCCTGGGTGGACAGGGAAATATCCCCGATTTCATCCAGGATCAGCGTACCCTTGTCTGCGGCCAGGAAAAATCCATCCCGGTTCCGCTCGGCCCCTGTAAACGCACCTTTGACATGGCCGAACAGTTCACTTTCCAGAAGCTGGTCTGGAATAGCCGGGCAGTTCAGCGCATGGCAGGAGTTGTTTCTACGGGTGGAAAGACGGTGAATCTCCCGGGCGACAAATTCCTTGCCAACACCCGATTCTCCGGTGATGAGCACCGTATAATCGGTAACCGCAACAGCAACCAGCCGCTCATGGAGACGCTTCATCACAGGGCTCTGCCATTGGCAATCCTTGTCCGTGGACATGGATGCCACAAGGGCCGATAGACGCCTGTTTTCCCGGGCCAGGTCATAGTGTTGAACGGCCTTTTCCACGGTGTGGATCAGGGTCTGCTTTTCAACGGGCTTGGTAATAAAATCCCAGGCCCCGGCCTTGAGGGCCTGGACCGCCGCCTCCACAGTGGCATACCCGGTCACCATGACGGCGCAAAGTCCGGGATTTTTTTCCAGGGCCTTTTCCAGCAGATCATGGCCGGACATGAAAGGCATACGCAGATCCGAGAGCAGTACTCCGATCTCCTTGTCCGCCATCAGGACAAGGGCCTCTTCGCCATCCCCCGCTCCAAGGATCTCCATTGTATCAAAAGCTTTTTTCAGCTGGCGGATGACCCCCCTCAAGTAGTCAGGGTCGTCATCCACCACCAGAATTGAAAATTCAGCCATTTTTCATAACCTCTTTATCAACCTCTTTACCATTCTCTTTATCGGACGGGCTTTTTACCGGAAAAAACACGTTGAACCGGGTCCCCGGCATGTTCTTCTTCACCTCAATTCCACCGCCCAGCTCATTGACAAACCCATAGACCACAGACAATCCAAGGCCTGTCCCCTTACCCACGGCCTTGGTCGTAAAAAAAGGATCAAAAATATGAGCCAGATTTTCATCGGATATTCCCGGCCCATTGTCCTCGATGGCAAAACAGACCTCATTTGCCCCCCAATGGCCGGTAAACAGGGCAATTCGACCTTCCCGGCCCTGAAGGGAGTCCACGGCATTCAGCCAGAGGTTGGTCATAATCTGTTCGGCCACGGATGCATCGCAGTCGATTTTTGGAAGATCCGGGGACAGATCCAAAGAAACGCTTATCTGCCTTGCCCTGGCCTGGGCCTTGAAAACCTCCAGCTCTGATTCCAGCACATGGTTGATGTCACAGGTCCCGGATAAATTCTTTTTAGGCCGGGCCAGGTTGAGCAGATCCCGGACCACTTTTTTAGCGGAGCGGGTATGCTTGAGAATAACATCCAGATCCTGAAGGATTTCATGGTCTTCAACCCCGTCCTTCACAAGGTCGGCATACACCTGGATAACCCCCAGGGGGTTGTTGATTTCATGGGCAATGCCTGCGGCCATCTTGCCGATGGCGGAGAGACGTTCGGCCTGGTGCATCCGATCGACCATCTCCTTTTCCCGAGTCACGTCCCTTGCATACAAAACCATCTTCATTCCTGACGGATCTCCTCCGGTTTCCAGGGGATAGAGCTCGATGTCAAAATACCGGTTGTCCGGCAGCTGGATTTCCTGACTCACGGGTTGACCGGTTGTGGCCACCTTTTCCACAAGACCTGCACCTGTGCTCTTATTTTGGAAACTGAGAAATTCGGCCAGCAGTTTTTTTTGTTCCGCCTTGTCTTCAGAATCAAACAAAATTCGACTGCCTTGATTGGCAATGATGATACGGCACTCCCGGTCAATGAGGAGCAGGGGATTACAAATCCCATTAAATACCGACTGGAGCATATCATGCTGAAAGCGGATATTGGAAAAGGCATGGATGTTTTCAATGAGAATGGCCATCTGCTGCCCCAGGGCCAGGAGAATATCCGGATCAAAGTCTCCGGGATCGGGGCTCTCCTCCCATATCAGGTTTAAAATCCCCCAGTGACTCTCGTAGGATGTTACCGGTATGAACAGCTGACGCTCCTCCATGAGAATCTCGTTTTTCCAGAGCAGCTCCCTTATTTCAGGGGAAGGGGGGGCGACCGGGTGTTCCTCTTTCCAGGCATAATAATCCTGGGAAACCACAGTGCAGTGATAAACTGCCTGGACCGCTCCGTATCGTTCGCCAACACTTTTGAGCAGGTTTAAGATCAGCTGACGGGATTCCTGGGACCGGCCGAAATCAGCCAGCAGAGTGACAAATAACCGGGCATCTCCCAGGTGTTTTCTGGCCTTGATATCCAGGGCCTGGGTCCGCTCCTCCACTCGCCGTTCCAGGTTCTGGGCATGATCCAGGAGTTCGTTTCTGGCATTGGCCAGACAGACTGCAAGCTCTTCCACTCCATCCACAAGACCTTCGATTTCATCCTTCTGCCCCAGGCGCTCGATGATGGGCAGCTCATCTTCTCCGGAAAACCTCTGTTTGAACACATCGGACAGCCTGTGAAGATTTTTCATCACAAGACGGTCAAAAAACAGGCTTATCAAGGCGGCAAAAAAGATAATTCCCAGAATAGACAGGCTCAGATACTGGTAGGTAAGTTCCCTGGCCGGGGTTTTAATCATATCCACGGGAAAACCTGCCACAACGACCCCGCCAACTTCGCCCATCACATAGTCAAAACCATTGGCCCCCCCATAATCGGCAATGAGTTCTTTGGGGGCGTCCCCGGGGTTGCCGTGGCACTGCATGCAGGATTCTACAAAAGTTACAGGCCTTGCCACCATGTGGTAATCCCTATCTTTGATCCGGGTGGTGTCTTCCCAGGTCATTGCATCCCTGTTTGTTCGGAAAAATTCAATAAGCCCGGCCTCAAAGGAATCCGGTGTCGAGGCTGGATTCCTGGGATTACGGGAAACCCGGCGGTAATGATAGTCAGAAGCCTCGTTTATGTTAAGCCGGGCCATGACCTGCCGGGAAATATATGAAGAGGACATGGCCTTGAGAACAAACCGACCTTTGGGCAGGGTTTTAAACATCTCAGGCCGGAGAACGGTTTTCACATAATCCTGCACAGCATCGGACTGGGCCAGAAGCATCCTGGATCGCTGACTGATCTCCGACTCCATGATGGAATTGTAGTGGAAATACATGATCACACCGATGCAGATGCCCAGGGTAAAGGCAAACAGCACCAGCCCGGATATGAATTTCAACCTTAGGCTGAAGGTGTAGGGCGGCATTTGGAGTCTCCTCAATAAAATTGATTTAAAATAAGAAATTCTGGATAAAATAGCAACCCAGACCGTCAAAAGAACAGTAGTTAGTAGGGAACAGGTGGTGGTTCTTTAAAAACCGCAATAAAGTGCCACATCAAGGATGCACCTATCACCAAAAGTGCTAACTCAAGGATACATATTTGAGGAGTTACCAGATCAGTACTAACGGATAATATGACCATAATACATTAAAATATCAAAAAGTTATACTGATATCATCCTTTTGTTTACATGTTTGGTATATACCTTGCAATCCATGCAACGAATAACATAACCCATTAACTCTGGAGAGAATAATGAACAGAACAATTTTTGCACCCATATCCATCTTCACTGGAATCCTGGGCGTTATTGTTTTAGCAGGAGTCACCAATTTATTCAGTCCGGTTGTGGCATTTATCCACAACTGGGAGGCCATTACCCCCCTGGGGGCTATGGGCTGTATACTGTTTACCATGGTTGGTTTTGGGGCGGTATTTTCCCTGCTGCACATTGTGTGCAGCTACTATGTCCCCCGGCTCAAAGAAAAACGTGGATATGAAAACGGATCAAAATCAAATTAATCAGCAGGTTGATTTTAAAGGCAATTTTTTAACCATTTATCAATTTTAGGAGGCGTTATGCCGAGAATGAAGGACAACATGCCCACCATTATCATGGGCATGTTCTTGATTGTCTACGGACTGATTGTTAAAACCGAGGGTTTGCTGCCCGTAATGAAGTACCTGAACACCCATAAATCCATGGATCTACAGGTCACCTTGTGCCTGGTTCTGGGAGGCCTGGCCCTGGTAGGAGCTTTGATCAGTTCATCAAAGAAACCCGGAGATTCCCTGTTTGACCATTTTTTCCTCCAGCCCCTAGGGGGAGTGGTTATGATTATGGTCATTGCCATGGCCATCAGATGGTACCTTGAGCCCCTGGTAATGATCATGAGCGGCTCCCTGGAGCCTGTGCTGGGCTTTGGGGTTTATAAGGTTCTGAACCTCAACTATGTTGTCCTGGGAATCCTGGCCGGTGTTGTGCTGACCAACTCCTACGGCATTCCCGAATTTGCAGTCCCTGGGGTCAAATGTGCCCGCTTTGTACTCAAGATGGGGGTTATCATGCTGGGGGCCAGGTATTCGTTTGCGGAACTTGCGAAACTGGGTGTCTATTCAGTGTGGCTCATCGGTTTTTTTGTTCTGGGTACGGTCTTTCTGGTGCTGTGGATGGGTAATCTCTTCAAACAGCCAAAAACCATGACAGGCGTCCTTGCTGCAGGCATGGGGGTTTGCGGAGTTTCTGCCACCGTTGCCGTGGCCCCGGTGGTCAAGGCCAAAAGTACCGAAATGGCCTATACCATCGGTACTATCCTCACCTTTGGAATCATCTGCATGTTTATCTTCCCCACCGTGGGCAAGCTTGCCGGGATGAACGCCGTGCAGTTCGGCGCATGGGCCGGAACGGGCATCCTCAATTCAGCCCAGGTGGCTGCGGCGGCCCTGGCCTTCAACGCCGTGGACATCAAAACCCTTAAAGTTGCGGAAATTTTCAACATTACCCGTGTTCTTTTCCTGCCCATCATCGTGCTTGTCCTGGCCACCTGGTTTGGCAAGGAATCCGGCCATAAGCTGACCTTCAAAACGGTTGTTGTTGACAAGTTTCCCCTGTTTATAGTAGGTTTCCTCATTCTTTTCGCCATGTCCTCAATGGGAATTTTCTCGCCTCCGAGCCATTACAAGGGCAAATTTATTGATGTGTCCTATAATGACAGAACCCAGGTGACCCCCGAAGAGTGGGAGACCCTTAACCGGGCTGCAGGCGAAGGAGCCTTTGCCGCACTGAATCCAGAGCAGAAGGCAGCCGTGGATGACCTTATTCACCAGCGCCAGATTGCCGGCAACTACGATGAGAGAAGCGACAGGACCAAATTCGACCGTGTAGGCCGGGCCCGCATGACACAGCTGGAAAGTGTGTTATCCCAAGCCAAGGCCAACACTTTGACCCTGTCTGCGGAGGTCACAGGCGCAATCAAACATGCGGTAAAGCAGGTACATAAAAGCTCAAAGACGGTCGTTACCCTGACCGACTTCATGATCTGGTTCTTTGCCTTTGGCCTCATCGGGCTTGGCATGCAGATCACCAAAAAATCCATTACCCAGGCTGGGGGATGGCCCATTGTAATGGGCGTTATCGCCGGAACCACCAAGGCGACACTCTCCTTTTTTGTTGTGCTCTGGCTTGTTAAAGACGTCGTACTGAATTAAAGGAGACACCATGAACGAAAACAAAGAAACCAACACCCAGACAAATGACGCCCAGGATGACAACGAAGAACGTGCATTGTCAGTCTTTTCCAGCGAGCGCAATGAGGATATGACAGCCCTTATCCTGTGTCTTATCACCACATTTATGGTATTGCTTTTTACCAAGTGGCTGGTATAGTATAGTTAATTAAACGACACTTACCTGGGGCAGCGGCATTAAGCAGCCGCCCCAGGATTCTTACAGGACAAACCATGTTTAAACATATTCTGCTGTGCACCCACGGCACCGAAGGAGCCCAAAAGGCCGAATCCTTTGTGTTTGACCACCTTGAAAAGGATTCTTCCCTCCGGGTCAGCCTGCTCACCATTCTGGACGAAGACTGGAGGGGCATGACCGGTGACGACTGGCTCAACTCGAGCAAATCCCACACCACCTTCCTCGACCATGTACAAGACCAGGTCTCCGAAGAGATCCAGGAGGAGTGGCAGCGGATCAGGAAAGCATATCCGGGTGCCGCCAGGGTGAAATTTTACCAGCGCACCGGCAATATTGCCAAAACCATTGCCTCCGCTGCCAGGGTCCTTGAGTGCGACCTCATTGCCATTGGTCCCTGGCAAAAAGCCAAAGGGCTCCTGGATAACAGCCGAAGCAAGGGTTTAAGAGACCGGCTCAAAAACAAAGACCTCCATCCCCTGCTGCCATGTCCCCTGATAATCATACCTTGATCAACGGCGGGCCGGGCGTATCCCGGGAGGTAGACATGGGGCTCGAGGTGCCCCCAGGCTTTTGTGCCGCACCCCTCTTTCCCGGGGACCGGATTCTCCACCTTCACCCCAACTGGTTTATTCTGGAATTCAACCAGAACATAGACCAGGAGGAGAAAGGGTTCACTGCCCTGCTCAAGGATTATGCCACCGAAGAAAATTTCACCCTCACAGGCATGGTGAATTTTGACGGTCCGGAAAACATGCTCTTGGAGATAACCCTGCTTGAGGGATTTGACACCAGGATCACCTTTACAGTGCAGGAGAAACGACTCCATGTTCAGGTACAGTCCCCGGCGGAACTGGATCCGGAAGACCCCATTCTGCTGTGGATCAGGGCTATCCGGGAATACCTGAGGCTCTACTTTAAAACCACACTGTCCACCCTGTTCTGGCGCCCGGTGATGAACCGAATGGTCCTCACCATGAACCCTTCCCAGCGAAAAATATGCCTGATGCTCGTAAGATTCACCTTCCTGGAAATCCTGGTGATCCTCCTGATCGTGGTGGGTTATTTCATATTTGCAGGTTAGGCCAGGATCAGGTTAAAATCCTTCCAGCTTCCGGCAGAACCGGCAGGGTTCGGGCGGAAGGTGTACTTCAAAACCCCTGGCAATTTTAGCATTGGCCTGATCCAGCTGGGCCGAACCCTCCATGGAATATCCCACCTTTGACATTGCCCGGCCGTAGAGTTCGACCCGATCTTGAAATCTCCTGCAAAAGGCTCTGTATTCCCCACCGTTATAAATAACATCAAGATCCTGGTCAGCCAGATTTCCAAAGATTACCGGTGACTGAAACCGGATCTTTTCTCCTTTTTTCCATTGTATACCCTGGGGTACGGGGGGGTTGAGGAACACACAGGGGGAGACACTTCCGTCTGCTGCCACATAGCAGGAAGTCATGGGATCTTTATCGCACATGGGTAATTTTTCGGGAACAAAGGGCCGGAGGGAAAAACGGAAGTCATCCTTTCCCAGGGCCAGGAAATTACTCCAGAACCTGAGCCATTTATGCCCCGGGGTCAATGGATCCGGGAAGAATTGAAGGTCCTCCTGTCCCTGGTGGACTGCCTGGGTAAGGTGAACCGTGGCCAGGCGCTCTATGCCTGACTTCCTACACCACCTTACAACCCAAGGAAGCTCATGAACAGTCCGGGGGGTAAGCAGGTAGGAAATCGCCACCTTTGGCCTGTAGCCTGGAGCGGCCTGGGAGCGCCGGGCTAAAAAAACTTCAACCGATCGCTTGAGGTTCTTAAAACTACCCCTGCCCCGGACAGCATCCTGGGTTGCGGCACTACCGCCCGCCATGGAAAAGGTGACTGCATCAAGGCCGGACCCGATCAAACGGTCTGCGAGATCCATGTTCATGATCGACCCGTTGGATGTGAAACTGACGGACAAACCCCTTTTTTTGCAGACTTGTATCATACCAGGCAGGTCGGGATGAAGCAGGGGTTCACCCCAGCCCTGAAGATGGACGGACATAATCCCAGGTGATCGATGGAGTATGCAGTCAAGCCCTTTCAGAGAGATCTCTTTTTCCACCCATTCACGGTCATAAACCGGCTTGATGCAAGAGGTACAATTAAGGTTACACCGGGTGGTGGGTTCAACCTGGAGATGGGTGATCTGCCCTTCCGGCCTAAGCGCCATGATAGTCACACAGGAGTGAGACACATTTTTCCACAAGGCCCATCATCTGGTTTTCAATGAATGACACCTTGCCCCATCCCCGGCACCTGCAATTATTCACAATAATCCCCCCTGTCTTTTTTCTATCATTCAGGTTATAATCCAATCAAATTACAATTCAAAATCTGCTTTAATCCCTCTGCTGCACAGGGTTGCACGATATCCGATTTTGTCAACCCCCTTTTCATCGCTCCAGGGATTCTAATTTTGATTTCATACCCTAGGCCGCAGTAAGGACGCCCAATCTAGGCAGCCCAAGGGGACTCTACCATCGACACCTTCACACAATCCTATTGGGCCTTTGATGCAACGAACATTAAGAAACGGCTGGGATCATGGAATTTCATGTGGTATTTATCTTGACAATAATTCCCATGACGATAAGATTATTCTTTCAAAAACTCCGATAGCAGAGACGGGCGGGAACGGAATTTACCCGCAACGAAATTAAAAACGAGAGAGGGAAATGGAAAGGACAAGAGATTTTTTTCAAAAATTTATAATCGAGTGGCTGAACACCCACGTTCCAGAATACGCTGATTTAATATTCACCGCAATAGCTCTAGTGTGGATCATATTTTTTTCCCTGGTACTCCATTTTGTTCTGCACCGCCTGGTGATCAGGTGGGCAGAAAGTAGGGCTACTGCGTCCCGCAGTATCTGGCAGAAGGCATTGTTTGAAGGCAAGCTGTTTAACCGGCTTGCCCTTACATTCCAGGGAATCATCATTCAAATTCAGGCAGGCCTCTGGCTGAGCAGCCAATCAGCCCTTCTGGCGTTTGTTGATACCGTAATTCGCATGTGTATCCTCATATTTAGTACGCTGACAGTTTTTTCACTGCTTGATGCTCTGCTGGAAATATCCCGACGCAACCCGAATATGCGGAATTTCCCCTTGCGGGGGCTGGTACAGGGAATTAAACTTGTGTCATCGTTTCTTATAGGCCTGGTGATCATTTCCATTCTCATGGGCAAATCCCCCCTGATACTCCTAAGCGGTCTGGGAGCTATTTCGGCCGTAATGATGCTCGTGTTCAAAGATCCTATTCTTGGTTTTGTGGCGGGAATTCAACTCTCTGCAAACAATATGCTTGCCGTGGGAGACTGGCTGGAGATGCCGAAGTTCAACGCCGATGGCGACGTAATCGACATCAGTCTGACCACTGTCAAGGTGCGCAACTGGGATAAAACCATCACCACCATCCCGGCCTATACGCTTATTTCCGACTCTTTTAAAAACTGGAGGGGAATGTCTGAGTCTGGGGGCCGCCGTATAAAACGCAGCCTCTACCTGGAGATCAGCAGCGTAGGTTTCCTGGAGGAAAATGAAATAAAAGAGCTTCACAGGATAACTTTACTCTCCCCATATCTGAATGATAAAGCCAAAGAGCTGGAAAGCTACAATGAGGACCTTGCCAAAAAATCTTCATTCCCTGTAAACAATAGAAGACTGACCAACCTTGGAACCCTGCGGGCGTACATGGTAGCTTACCTCAAAAACCATCCTCGCATTCATCAACAGATGACTTTGATGGTACGTCAGCTGGCACCTGGTCCTGATGGTCTCCCCATGGAGATCTATGCTTTTACCAATACAACCAACTGGGTAGAGTATGAAAATATACAGGCGGATATTTTTGATCATTTTTTTGCAATCTTGCCCCAATTTAGAATTAGAGCCCATGAAACGCCCACCGGGAACGATATTCGCTGGCTTAGTTCAAAAATGGTTGAAACAAAGGAGGTACTCTGAATGGCAAAGATCCTTGCCCTGGACGATGTCTTGGATGCCGTTGAGTTGATAAAACGAATTCTTGAACGAAAGGGACACACCGTGGTCCCCTTCACAGACGAAGAAGATGCCATTAAATATGTGGAATCCCACCATGTCGATCTTGCCATCCTGGATATCAAACTAAAAAAAATGAACGGGGTTGAAGTGCTTGAAGAGATGAAAAAAAAGGACTCAACACTTAAAGTGATAATGCTCACGGGATATCCCACAATTGAAACAGCCCGTGAGTGCATAACACTGGGGGCATCCGAGTATTGTGTGAAACCCATTGACAAGGACGAACTCGAAGAAAAGGTAACCCGGGTACTCGAGGAATAATATCACTGGGGCATATAAAGATCCCTGAATTCGGCAATGACTCCCCTGAGTTGGACAATATTGTCCAGATCAGTGGTCTGTTTGCATTTCATGCCCAGAATCAGCATCCGGTGTAACAGGGCGATTTTTTTTTCATGATGGCTCCTTGGGTTTGTAGGTAATGGGATAAAATGATGCTCAAGCACCATGTGATTTCATTTATGTACACACAACACTTAAGGACCGCAGATGACCTGCGGTCCTTATTGATTTTTCACTAGGCTGATTCTGAAGAATGGGCTGATCCGTCCAGAGTACACTGTGTGAAATCAATCTCCTTTCCGCACTGCTTGCAGACATGTGTACGATCAAACTCATCGGAAAAAATTTCTTTTTTTTCTCCACATCCAGGGCATTTGCATATAAACGATTTCAAACTTTTAAACTGTGTAAAACCAGGACAATGTTGAGGGGTTGAAGACATGTTGGTTCCTCCTTTTTTTGTTGTTTTGTCAAAGTTACGATTCATTAACCGTGAACTGAACCAAGGTTGATGCGGTAGTTGGATTTATTGCCAGCAATTAAAATATAAGCCCATTATCTCATTTATCAATACGGGAATCTATGTAAATTTACCGATTCAGACAGGTATAAATGGCTGGTTCTTTATTTTTCCCCATTGACGAAGGTCTCAGAAAACTTTGCATCCCTTAGCGCCATGTGATGGAAATACTTCTGAACGAATTTACCTGAAATGGTGTCAGCCACGGAAAAGTTAAAGCCCTGTTCGGGCAAAAATTGTCCGGACAGAGCCAGGAATATTGTGCGGGAAAGTTCATCCAAAATCTTTAAATCCCCCGGGGAAGGCACCCCGGTAGCTCCATAAAACCGGCATCTTACCGGCCGGATATCAAAAACTTCACATCCGGCACCGTTATTTAACGGGCACAGGCCCTCTTTTTTTTTCGATACTGCCGCTGCCCTTTGGATTAATGCTTCCCGTTGGGTAGAAGTAAACTCCTTATTTATTATAGAATAAAAATAAATAACCTCGATGAATGGAAGCTGAAAACAGGTCTGACAACAGATGTGGATTCCTTTACCACATGGGATCTGGCCGGGTGAAATTTGGCAGGGTATGGTTTGTTTTTCCATATCAACGGTCATCTTTTCAACCAGGGCCTTGTAATCTGAAAAAAAGCGGCTTAAATCCACCCGTTCCTTCATCTCCAGGGATGCCTCCCTGATCTTAAGGGTGCCTGACCGCTTACCATACTGTTTTAAGAGCTTCCACTGGCAATAATTGGTGGGGTTGGCCCGGGAGCACTTTAATTTCTCTTTTGCCGACTTAAGGTTCAGCCCCCTGCGAATCATATAAGAGGTAATAAAAGTTCCGGTGCGGCCGATTCCATGGCGGCAGTGGACCAACACCTTTTTTCCCAGATAGATGGCCTCATCCAGCCATGCCAGGGCCTTTTCCATCTCGTCTATTTCAGGGATATCCTCATCCCAGATGGGCAGATGATAGACTTCAAACCCATGGTTTTGCTCAAGTTCATGGAGATCGCTGAATTCTGCACAAAGATTCACAATGGCATTAATTTTTTGAGCCTTGATAAAATCCAGAGCCGCGTAGGAGGTGGGAGCATATCCTACGGCAATACTGTCTGTGATCCATGTTAACTCGTAGTCCGGCATCCTATTTTTTTCTCCTATTTATGGCTTCTGAAATCATACCGACCCTCCATGAACTCATCAATTAACAGCGTAATATCCTGTTCCTCTTTAAGGTACATATCCATAAGCTTGCTTGCCCCCAAAAGGCGCCCGATCATTTCAAGGGTTTTTTCCATTTCGGTCAGGGTTGCATATCTTAATTTTCCATCCACAAGATCGGATTTAATCGTGACTGTAAACCCCAATCGAGTTAAAATACCCCCGATAAAAGAGGCCCGGAGCATCCTTGCCCCAGGCTCAGCCCCTCCGCCTGAAAATCTGAACAGAATATAATTATCCTCGGGCAAGGCCGTGCACAGAGTATCCAAGATAACAAAATGATAGCCAAACCGGAAGTTTATATTTGCATATTCCTCTGACACAACGGCATAACTGCCGAACCTGGGAGAATCTGCCCGGACAATTCCCCCTGCCATGACAATTTGATCATGGGTTTCCCAATCAAAATGAGTGGTCTCGGACCAGTGTATTCCAGGTGCTAAAAGTCCCCTTAAAACCCACCTCATGGGAAGACTTGCGATATCGTCAGGCGTGAGGGTTTGGCCATCCCCTCCATCTTCTTTAATACCCTGTCCCACATCCAGGAGATAAAAGAGCATGGGAAGGGAAGAGACAAGTTTTTTTGCCCCCCTTGCGGGGCGGCCCTTTCTGTCGCCCATGAAAAACATCTCTCTGACAGCTGTTTCATGGGCAAAGCGGACGATATCGTGGAGGGAACGACAGCCGTGGGCAACAAAATCGCTGGATTCCGGGTCGGTGAGTTTTAATTTTGCTGAGAAATCAATCACGTATTCCAGCTTCAGCATGAATGAACTCTCCTTAAAGAGCCTCTCACTCCTCGAATGGATCCTCCGGGATCCAGCGGATAATTCCGGGCTGATCCCATCATACACCATACCATTGTCCGCATCTACAGTTACTCCCTGCCCATGGATGAGGCTTTCAAAGCCCTGCTCAACATTGACAATGGCTGGCACACCAAACTCCCTGGCTACGGATGAAAAATGGCTGGCGCTGCTGCCTGAAGCCACGACCACGGCGGCCATTCGATCAATGGCAGTTACAAACCCGGGAGAGGCATTCCTGACAACCAGCACTGCCCCCCTGGGCATATCCTCCAGCCCGAATGTTTCATCCAGCCTGTAAACAGGACCTGAGGCAATTCCAGAACTGACCTTTTCCCCTCCGGAACACAGAACGGTATGAGGCTCTTTTTTTGTTGTTGGACCTCTACTCCAATTTTTATCCCGGCTGGTCTCCTGATCCTGATCCTTACTCTGATTCTGGTTCTTACTCTGATTCTGGTTCTTGTTCCGGTTTTGGCCCTGATGAGTGTTCTCTTGTATTTTTGTGGAACCCATGTGCAGGGGCCTCGACTGAAGCAGAAACAGTCGGCCTGCGGTATCCTGACACCATTCAATGTCCTGGGGATGCTCAAAATAATCTTCAAGGGAAATACCCCAATGGGCAAGGGTGAGAAGCGACGATTCATCAGGGGAAGCCGCGTCCCTTTCACCCCTGGCTTTATGAACATTAATGGTAAAATTTTTCCGTGATATACGGGTCACATCCGGGGACACCTCACCCTCAACAAGGGCTTCTCCCCCCCCCTGCACCGAATGGATCACCAGGCTATCCGAATCCGGTGCTTCAACATCCCGGGTGTAGACGACTCCTGCGGCCATGGCATCAACCATCTCAAGGACCAGAACCGCCATGGGGGTTTCATCGTCCAGTATGCCATGGTTGATTCTGTAAAAAAGAGCCCTTGGGGAATATTTGCCGGCAATGACCCTTTTATAGCTATCCAGGACATCGTCACCATTGACGTTTAACAATGTGCGGTATTGTCCGGCAAAAGTCACAATGCCGTCCTCCTTTGCGGCGCTGCTTCGAAGGGCCACAGCGATATCTTTGTTCCGGTTTTGTCCGAGCTCTTCCATGGCTGCTACAATGGCCTGTTCAATATCAAGGGGCAGGGCAGCATTCAAAATCAAAGCTTCGATTTCAGCCGATGTTTCTTCAAGAGATCTGGCATCGCTGATATCCACCGCGGCAAGTTTTCCATTGATGGGATCTTGTAAACCGTTGTACTGGAGGAAACAATGAAATGCACGGGTAGTGATGACAAATCCATCCGGGGTTGGCAGGTGAAGTTCGTTTGCCAGATGGGACAGGGTAAATGCCTTATTACCCACCAAGGTTTCGTCAAATGAGGCTGCACGGTCAAATGCCACGGTGAATGGAGGCGAAAGATCCAACTCCCGGGGGGCAAGCATGAATCTCACATAAAAATCAAACTTTTTAAAATAGGCCCGCAACTCCCGGTTCCTCAATGGGTCCATGATTAAAAGAGCGTCGACCATGCCTGAAACCGCCCGGGAAAACTTTTGATAGGTCTTTACAACGGCTTGAAAATCGTACCGTTTGTTATTGTAATAGATATCCTCAAGGGCTGCCAGATGTTCATGGGCGACCTTGTCATGGGTAAGTAACACCTTAAATGCTTGATATTTTTCTTTTAAGACCATATCAGGAGCAAACAGTTGATATGTCCAGTATCTGAATAGATTTTTTATAAACATATCTATCCCCCTTAACTCTTCTGATTTTGGTAATACGACCCTGGTATACGCCACCGCCATATGATGTCATCCAGGCGACAACCAGTATCCCCACTCTGACATCCATGATGAGAATTGGTGATGTAAATGCTTGAATGGAGGAACATCTTGTGTCATAACTTATTTCACTCTGGTGACGACAGGTTTTTTTGCCCTTGCAATCACTCTATCTGTTTGAGCTGTGGAGCGCAACCAGGAGGTTCTTTTTTTTCAAGAGGGAGGGTGAGAGGTTAATTCACATGGGCAGAGAAGTTGTTAAAAACTTGCGACCCCTTGTCGCCGGGGTGCTGGTGGTGCTGATCTGGTCGGGCTGGATAACCATCTCAAGATACGGGGTTCATACCCGTCTTACCCCGGCGGATATCACCCTTCTCAGGTATGCCACTACATTTTTCCTGGTATCCCCGTTCATCGTCCGATATTCATGGAAGAAATTTCCCGTTTACCAGTATCTGGTGGTCGGACTTGGGGTAGGTTTTCCCTATACCATGTTTTCTTTTTACGGGCTCATGGAGATCCGAGCGGCCCATGCAGGGGTCATTGTCAATGGAATGCTGCCCGTATTCGGTGCCGCTGCTGCCTGGATATTTTTTAAACAGCGCATTTCAGGCGTGCGGTATGGTGTAATTGGAGTCATTTTCATGGCAAATATTGTGATGACCGGAGAAAGTTCTACCGGAGAAAATTTTTTTTCTTCAGACCACATCTTCGGCATTTTTCTGCTTTTAAGCGCAGCTCTCATGTATACATTCCACATGGTGGGAGTTAGACTGTGGGGATTTACCTGGAAGGATGTCATCGTAGTCATTCCCGTGGTAAACGGGTTGTTCTTTTTCCCCCTGTGGTTCTTTTTTCCGTCAACAAATTTTGACGCACCAATGGGCGAAATCCTTTTACAGGCGGCCTACCAGGGAATTGTAGTGAACATTGTGGCCCTCTCGTGCGTGGCCTATGCCATTCGTCATCTGGGAACGATTACCGTCTCTTTATTCATGTCCTTTGTTCCGGTGACCACCGCCATACTGGCCTTTTTGCTGCTCAATGAAAGCCCGTCCATCTGGGAGATCACCGGCATACTGGGCTGTACCGGGGGACTGTTCCTATGGAATTTGACTATGCCACGTTAGGGCTGTGCCCGCCCCTACACGATCAAATATTCACAACCCACCATTTTCTACTATTTTCCCCCCCATAACATTTCTCCTTGAATAGTGTAGCCAACTAAGGTATATATTTTAGTTCCCGGCTGTACCGTGGACGGTGCCTTGGTGGCACTCTGACCGGTCGCTGCGTAACAGAAGGTCATGAACCTCGTCAGATCCGGAAGGAAGCAGCGATAAGTGATATCATCTGTGTCGCGGATCGATCCCGGTCAGAAAGTGTTCCACACCCCCACGGTCAGCCGGGTTTATTTTGTTCACCCTCCTCCTGTCCTTAATTTTAAATCCCCGACCTTTACAGCTTATTTGTTCTTGACATGGGATCAAACGGTCTTATTTTTCCTCTAAATTTAACCATGTCTTTATTTAAATTATTAAGCACTTATGCATTAAAAAATACTTTACCGGGAGATAGAATTGGCCGACAAAGACGAACCTTTAACGAAAACAGACACTCAGGGACTTGAAGCAGACAGGCCCGAAGTACAGAGAAACGGTGCCGGGGAGGGTTTGGAAACCGCCTCCTGCAAGGAGGAAAAATCTGAAATTCAAGAGTGCCAGGACCAGCTTACCGTAGAAAAAGACCGGGTTTTAAGACTTTCGGCAGAATTTGAAAATTACAAGAAGCGATCATCCAAAGAGCTGAATGAGTTTAAAAAATTCGCCAATGAGACCCTGTTAAAGCAGCTTCTCACCGTCATCGACAACATGGAAAGGGCCATAAGTTCCGCAGCACAGGACAAGGGTGACTTAAAGATCCTTCTCGAAGGAATAGAGATGACCCACCGGGAAATGTTGAGAATTATGGGGATGTTCAATGTCAAACCCGTGGAGGCCGAGGGGCAAAGCTTTGATCCGGCCTTTCACCAGGCAGTGACCCAGTTGGAATCTGACGATCATCCGGCAAACACCGTGGTTACCGAACTCCAGAAGGGTTATATGTTCCATGACAGACTCATCAGACCTTCCATGGTTGTGGTTTCAAAGACAACGACAAAAAAAGAAACAGAATAAAATAGTTAATAGATATCGGAGGAAAAAAAATGGCTAAAATAATCGGAATCGACCTTGGAACAACCAACTCATGCGTAGCAGTCATGGAGGCTGGCGAACCAAAGATCATCACAAATTCAGAGGGGAACAGAACCACCCCTTCTGTCGTGGCTTTGACAGAAGGCGGAGACAGGCTTGTGGGCCAGACGGCAAAACGCCAGGCCATAACAAACCCTGAAAACACCGTGTTCGGCGTAAAACGGCTCGTTGGAAGAAAATTCAACTCACCCCAGGTCCAGGGAGATATAAAGGTCCTTCCCTTTTTAATCGAGGAGGCGTCCAACGGCGACACCAGAATCAACCTCAGGGGAAAACAGCACAGCCCGGCCGAAATCTCATCCTTTATATTGGCCAACATCAAGAAGACAGCAGAAGATTACCTTGGCGAAGAGGTCAAGGAGGCTGTAATCACGGTACCTGCATACTTTAACGACAGCCAGCGCCAGGCCACCAAAGACGCTGGAAGGATCGCAGGTCTCGACGTAAAGCGAATCATCAACGAGCCTACGGCCGCATCCCTTGCCTATGGTCTTGACAAGAAGGGCGAAGAGAAAATAGCCGTATTCGACCTTGGCGGCGGTACCTTTGATGTTTCTGTCCTGGAAATCGGAGACGGAGTGTTTGAGGTAAAATCAACCAACGGCGATACCCACCTTGGGGGCGAGGATTTTGACCTTAGAATCATCGACTATGTTGCAGACGAGTTTAAAAAGAGCCAGGGAATCGATATCAGAAGCGACAAGATGGCCCTCCAGAGACTCAAAGAGGCTGCGGAAAAGGCAAAAATGGAACTCTCTACCGCAGTTGAGACCGATATCAACCTTCCGTTTATCACGGCCGATGCCAGCGGTCCCAAGCACCTTGACGTGAAGCTAAGCCGGGCAAAACTTGAATCCCTTGTGGCCGATCTCCTTGACAACCTCGAAGGTCCCTGCAGGATGGCCCTCAAGGATGCGAAACTTTCCCCAGGCGAAATCAACGAGGTGGTACTCGTGGGCGGCATGACCCGTATGCCGGCCGTTCAGGAGCGGGTAGAGAAGATATTCGGCAAAAAGCCCCACAAGGGAGTTAACCCGGACGAGGTTGTTGCCATGGGTGCCGCCATCCAGGCGGGCGTTCTCCAGGGAGATGTCAACGACGTGCTACTCCTTGATGTTACTCCGTTGAGCCTTGGTATCGAAACCCTTGGCGGTGTAATGACCAAGCTGATCGAAAAGAACACCACAATCCCGACCAAGAAAAGCCAGGTCTTTTCAACTGCGGCAGACAGCCAGCCGGCCGTATCCATCCATGTTCTCCAGGGAGAGCGGGAGATGGCAGCAGGCAACAAGACCCTTGGCCAGTTCGAGCTTGCGGACATTCCGCCGGCACCAAGGGGTGTTCCCCAGATCGAGGTCACCTTTGACATTGACGCAAACGGCATAGTTAACGTTGGGGCCAAGGACAAGGCAACGGGCAAGGAACAGTCCATCAGGATCACCGCTGCAAGCGGACTTTCCGACGAGGAGATCAAACGCATGGTGAACGATGCGGAACTCCATGCTGACGAAGACAAGAAGAAACACGCCCTTGTGGACGCAAAGAACACTGCCGAGTCCCTGATTCACCAGACGGAAAAAACCTTGAAGGAGCATGGCGACAAGGTCGATGCAGCGACCAAAACATCCATTGAAGCAGCCTGTGAGGAGTTGAAAAAGATCAAGGACGGAACCGATACAGATGCAATCAAGGAAAAAAGCGAGGCGCTGACCCAGGCATCCCACAAGCTTGCCGAAGCCATGTACCAGCAGGCAGCCCAGGATAGCGGCCAGGCCGGAGCAGCACCTGGTCAGGAGCCGCAGGGAGCCGCCCAGGACGACGATGTGGTTGACGCAGATTTCGAAGAGGTCAAGGACGACAAGAAATAACAAACAAATTAAATAAACAGGCTTGAAGACTTGAAATAAAATCCCACTGTGCAGTATACTGCCCGGTGGGATTTTTAATTTTGAGTAATAAGGGAACTGGAATCGGGAATGATAATAACAGAAATTTTAGCCAGAAACAGCCGGATGTACCCCAGCGACATCGCCCTTGTGGAAAGGGTTCCGGACAAGAACCTACGCCGGGAGATCACCTGGGAACAATTTTACAGGGCTTCCAACCGCATGGCCAACGCCCTTGTCCGGAGCAACGTGAAAAAAGGGGACCGGGTTATCCAGCTGATGACCAACTGCATTGAATGGCTGCCCATCTACTTTGGCATTCTAACCACCGGGGCCTGGGCCGTCCCCCTGAACTTCAGGTTTGAATCGGACAAAATCCGATTGTGTACCGAGGTTGCCGAGGCAAAGGTGTTTGTATTTGGCGAAGAGTTCATCCAGAGGATAGAACAGATCAAGGTCTTTATTGACACCTCGGTTAAACTCTGGATCTTCACGGGTCCTTTGGAACTGTGCCCTGACTGGGCAGTGCCCTACGAGGAATTCGCAGGTACCAAAAACGGAAATTGGGATGGGGATAATGACGGCGATGCACCTCCAGATGTACAGATTTCCATTCAAGACGATGCAGCCCTCTACTTCACATCCGGCACCACCGGCACCCCAAAGGCCGTGCTCCTTTCCCATCGAAACCTTGAGCATGCCTGCTATATGGAGAACCGCCACCACGGCCAGACCCGCAACGACACCTTTTTGTGCATCCCGCCCCTGTACCACACGGGTGCCAAGATGCACTGGCTGGGAAGCTTTATGGTTGGCGGGCGCTGCGTCCTTCTCAAGGGCGTCACTCCCAGATGGATTCTCGAGGCCGTGTCTGAAGAGCGTGTCACCATCGTGTGGCTCCTGGTTCCCTGGGCCCATGACATTTTAATCGCCATTGAAAGCGGGCAGCTGGACCTTTCCGATTACAACCTCGACCAGTGGAGACTCATGCACATCGGAGCCCAGCCCGTGGCACCAAGCCTGATCAACGAGTGGAAGCAATACTTTCCCAACCACGACTACGACACCAACTACGGCCTGACCGAAACCACAGGCCCTGGCTGTGTACACCTCGGCCTGGAAAACCAGAACAAGGTCGGAGCAATCGGTATCCCAGGTTTTGACTGGGAGTGCGCCATTGTGGATGCCGCAGGCAGCAAACTTCCGGGCGGCGAAAGCGGAGAGCTCATCGTAAGGGGGCCGGGCGTGATGAAAGAGTACTACAAAAACCCCGAAGCCACGGCAAAAACCATCGTCAACGGATGGCTCCATACGGGCGACATTGCCCGGTATGACCATGGGGGATTTATCTGGCTTGTGGATAGGAAAAAGGATGTGATCATCTGCGGCGGCGAAAACATCTTTCCCGTTGAGATTGAACACTTTTACATGCAGCACAAGAAGATTCAGGACATTGCGGTGATCGGCATTCCAGACGAACGCCTCGGCGAGGTCCCGGCCGGCATTTTTGCCGTAAAACCGGGGGTTGAGCTGACCAAGAAAGAAATTGTAGAATTTGGCGAAGGCCTTGCCAGGTACAAACGGCTGAAAAAAATCATATTTGGGGATGTCCCCAGAAACGCCACCGGCAAGATTGAAAAACCCAAGCTCAGACGCCTCTACGGAAAGGACGGGAGAAAAGACATTGCAAAACTTATCAGATAATCAATCCTGCCGGCACAATGCCTGGATTCAAGGCTTTTTACGCACGGCAGCTGCCATTTTCATGGTGGCTTTTTTCACCGGCAGCACCCTGGCCAACAGTAACCCATCCAACCAATCCTTGGATCTCGAAACCGTTCTTGCGGGCATCGAAAAGAGGTATTCAGGCAGGGATTTCACGGCAGATTTTTTCCAGACCTCCCTGCTTGCGGCCATCGACATCACGGAAACGGCAAAGGGAAAGGCCTTATTCAGCCATCCTGGCAAAATGCGATGGGAATACCAGGAGCCGGAAAGCCAGGCGATCATAACCAACGGCACGACCCTTTGGATATACAGAATAGAAGAGAACCAGGTGGTTCAAGGGGATGCGGTATCCTTTTTTAAATCAGGGGGCGGCGGCGCTTTTCTTTCAGACATCACCCTTATCAGGGCTGGCTACGACATCACCCTTGACAGGGTTGAGACAAATTTTGTAACCCTTGTCCTGGTGCCCAAAATAAAGAATCCTGAAATAAGCACCATTGTTATCAGGGTATTGCGAACCACCTTTGACATTGACCGGGTGGAGACCACAAACATCTACGGGGACACCACCACTCTTGAATTCAAGGATATAAACTTTCACACCCTTGACAGCTCCCTGTTTGAATTTGTAGTCCCCGAAGGAACGGATCTTTTGTTCATGGACCCGGCGGCTGGTTAATTTACATGGCATCAAAAACTTCGTCAGGAATATCCGCATTGGTGTAAAACTTCTGGATGTCGTCACAGTCATCCAGGGCCTCCATGAACCTGACCATCTGCTCTGCCTCTTTTCCCTCGAGGCTGGTCTGGGTCTGGGGAATCATGGTCACCTCGGCCATTTCAATCTTGATGCCTACCCCTTCAACAGCCTCTTTCACACCGTCAAAATCAGCAGGGTCCGTGATGATCTCAAAACAGTCACCCTCGTCTTTCACATCTTCGGCGCCGGCCTCGAGCCCTATCTCCATGAGGGTATTCTCGTCTGAATTTTCTTTTGCAACGGAGATCAGGCCCTTTTTATCAAACATCCAGGAGACGCAACCATCTGTTCCAATGTTGCCCCCGGCCTTGCTGAATATATAACGGACATCGGCAATGGTCCGGTTCTTGTTGTCGGTCAAACACTCCACAAGAACTGCGACCCCGCCGGGCCCATAACCTTCGTACAGGATCTCCTCGTAATCAACCCCTTCAAGATCACCGGTTCCTTTTTTAATGGCCCGCTCAAGGTTATCCTTGGGCATATTCTGAGCCTTGGCCGCCACAACTGCGGTTCGCAGCCTTGGATTGCTATCTATATCTCCTCCGCCCATCCTTGCGGCAACTGTAATCTCCTTGATCAGCTTGGTGAAGATTTTGCCCCGCTTGGCATCTGCGGCACCTTTCTTATGCTTAATGGTTGACCATTTACTATGTCCTGACATTATACCTCCTAATTGTTTTTACCTAATCCGATGATGTATATCTCTTTGCTCGATTTTCTGCAACTGTCCGGCTTGAAAATCCTGTACTGGTCAAACCTCAACTTAACCTGATTTTCAAAATCTTTAAACTCCGTTCCCTGGAAGATCTTGCACACAAAATTGCCACTTACCACTAAAAGATCACAGGCCACCCTCAAGGCAGCTTCACAAAGGGCAAAGGACCTTACCGCATCAATATCCTTTCGGCCGGTGGTGGCAGGGGCCATATCGCTGAGAACAACATCATACTCCCGTCCCACGACCTCACTAAGGGGTGGTTCCATTTCAAAGATGTCCCCGATATGAGCCACGGCATTTGCGGGAAGAGCCGCATCCACGGGCTTTAAATCAATGCCCACGGCCCGACCTGAAGGCCCTGCTATTTCTGCCGCATGGATCAACCACGACCCGGGAGCACAACCAAGATCAAGCACCCTGACATTTTTTTTGATCACCCGGAACCGCTGCTGGATCTCCATGAGCTTGTAAACTGACCGGGCTGGATAGTTTTCGTCCCTGGCCTTTTTTGTGTAATGGTCGGCCCATTTATTCTTGTTCCTCTTTGTCCGGCCTTTTTTCTGCATTTGTTCACCTCTCCTGTCGCTTAAAAGATGAGTGCCATGATCTGTTTCAGGGAGCTGATTCCCTCAATTTGGATTCCCTCTATCCCGCTTATCTGCTTAAGGGAATTTGCCGGAACAAGACAGCGGGTAAAGCCCATCTTTACCACCTCTTTAATTCGTTGTTCAGCATGACTCACGGCACGGATCTCGCCGGTCAGTCCCACCTCACCAAGCACGGTGGTGCCCTCTGGAACCGGTCTGTCCAGAAAACTCGAGGCAAGGGCAACGGCGACTCCAAGGTCTGCGGCAGGCTCTGTCACCTTTACTCCGCCTGCAACGTTCATAAATATATCAAGCCCGGAAAGATTCATTCCAAGGCGTTTCTCCATGACCGCAGCAATAAGGGCAACCCGGTTGGGGTCGAGACCGAGAACTGTTCTCCGGGGCGTACCAAAGCTTGAGCTTGAGGCAAGCCCCTGGATTTCCACAAGAATGGGCCTGCTCCCCTCCATGCTTGCCGTAACAACGGATCCTGGGGTATTGATCGGCCGTTCCGAAAGAAATACGGCCGAAGGATTCGGCACCTCTTCAAGACCCTGGCCCTTCATCTCAAATACACCGATCTCGTTGGTGGACCCGAACCGGTTTTTCACAGCCCTGAGGATCCTGAACACATGACTTCTATCCCCCTCAAAGTAGAGGACAGTATCCACCATGTGCTCCATTATCCTTGGACCTGCGATGGCACCCCCCTTGGTCACATGCCCCACAAGGAACAGGGGTATCCCGGTCTTTTTGGCCATGGTCATCAGGCGCATGGACGCCTCTCTTATCTGGGTGACGCTGCCGGGGGTTGATGCAATTTCAGGCGAATATACGGTCTGGATAGAATCCACCACCATGGCGGCGGGCATTTCATGTTCGGCCATGGCCACAATGTCGTCAAGGTCTGTTTCTGCGGCAACAAGCATGGAAATAGTCTCTGAGGCAAGCCTTTTCCCCCTCATCTTGAGCTGACGGATGGACTCTTCCCCTGAGACATAGAGGGTCTTTTCCCCGGCATTTGAAAGCATTGCAAGGACCTGGAGCATGAGGGTAGATTTCCCGATGCCTGGATCACCGCCGATGAGCACCAGGGTTCCGGGAACGATGCCGCCGCCAAGCACCCGGTCAAACTCACCTATACCCGTTTTAATCCGGGGCTCATCCTCAAACTCGATTGCATCCATGGGAACGGGTCGCGTATAGTTGGAAAACCGCCTATCCTCCTGTATCTGGGCCTTTAAAGAACGTTTACGCTCGGCCACAAGGGTGTCCCACCCCCCGCAATCGGGACATTTACCCATCCACTGGGGACTTTGAAAGCCGCAGTTCTGGCACTTGAATATTGATTTTTCCTTTTTATTCACGCCCGCATGATCCTGTTTAATCTCCGGTTTATCCTGCTGTCACCAACATCAAAATTTCAACCCGTTTATAACATTTTGTTTTTACACTATCAAGCTCGGCAAAGGAGGCACACTACGTTTTTTGATGCAATCCTTAAGAAAATGGGCTATAAAAACCCCACAGACAAAAATCGACCCAAGGAGAATCTTTTTATGAAAACTCACCCGTTCAAAGCCCACAAATCCCCCTTTCCTTTGCTGGTCATCTTTTTCCTGTTTGTTTTTTCAAACCTGCCCCATCCAGGGGCAGCCCAGGACAAAGCGCCAGAATCGGAATTTAAAAGCCTGATGCAGCGCCTTATTGCAGATGGATTTTCCAAAGATAGCGTCCAGACGATATTTGAAGACCCCAGGGTCTCGTTTGACCCCAAGGGGGTCTCCCTGTTTTTCATCCATTCAGAGTCAAGCCTTGACTATGACCAGTTTCTTTCCGAAAAATCGATAAAGAATGCCAGGGCGTACATGGAAAAACACGGGGAGATTCTTGACAGGGCCCAGGAGATTTATGGCGTAGATAAGACCATCATTACCGCCATCGCCCTTGTCGAGACAAGACTTGGCACCTATGTGGGAAACCGGGCCGTCCTTAACACCCTTTCCACCATGGCCGCCATTGCAGACACACAGGAGAGGGAAAACCTCTGGAACGCCATTTCCGACTCAAGACGTCTTACAAAGGATAAATTTGAACAAAAGGCCGACCAGAAATCCGAATGGGCCTATAAAGAACTGAAAGCCTTTTTGAAATTTTCCAAGCAGGAGGCCCTGGACGCCCCAGACATAACCGGTTCCTATGCCGGTGCCATGGGAATCTGCCAGTTCATGCCAAGCAACGCCCTGACCCTTGCCAGGGACGGCAACCAGGACGGCAAGGTGGATCTGTTCAGCCATGCCGACGCCATTCACAGCATTGCAAACTACCTAAACCACTACGGATGGGAGGCCTCGGTCACCCGACAGCAGGCCCACAAGATCCTCTACAAATACAACCACAGCAACTACTATGTGGATACTCTTTTAAAGATATCAGACAGGTTAAAAGGATAAAAAAAACACCATGGATACATTTGCAGTCGTTGCCGGTACTGCGGCCGTTTTCTGGGCACTCACCGTCCTTGCCATCATCGATGTTCTGCTAAAGGACTTTGGATCAACCCGAACCAAGGCCATCTGGGGCGCTACCGCCCTTATCCCTTTTGTAGGCTGGCTCATCTATCTCTTGTTTGGATTCCGCAAGGGCGTCAAAAAAAACAGAATGGAACCATCAAATAAAGATTGACAAAAACCCGCCACTGCTATAAAAGATGTTTGGTTTTAAGCTTTTAAATGGTCCCATCGTCTAGCGGTTAGGACGCTGGCCTCTCACGCCGGAAACCGGGGTTCGATTCCCCGTGGGATCACCATCGACTTCAAAGGATTTCAGCAAATTTGTTGAAATCCTTTTTTGCGTTTCCGGTCCGCCTCCGGTCCTCTCGAAATTTTTGCTTTGTACAATTGGTGTTTGGTGAATTTATCAATTTGATGTAGTTAAATTTGATGTAGTTAAATTTTAAGCCCTACTTAAAAAAAATTTTCTTTTATCCAGGTGTACCGGGACACCCTATCTGATAATTTTGTTTTCGATTTTTAAACCCTGCCTGGACAAAAATTTTAAGTGTTAGCTTTAGAGAAATCTTGAATCTGAATAACGCCCGCCACGCCTCTTGGGGTTTCGACCTCAAATGCGCACCCTGACGGGTTACTTATTTTTGGGGGAACCATGGAATATAAAAAGCCTCTCTCTTGGTATTGATGATCAAATCCAGCTGTTGTCCGAACATGGCATGAAGATACCAGATCCACAGAGAGTAGCCCGTTATCTTTCCCACATAAGCTACTTTCGCCTGCGCGGCTATTGGATCCCATTCGAAGAAAAAAAAGGGAGAGGGAAAGCCCCATCACTTTAAAGATGGGACCTCATTTGATGATGTACTCAATCTCTATATTTTTGATCGGAAGTTCAGGCTTTTATGCTGGAAGCCATTCGTGCACATTTTGCCAACGAACTGGGCGTGGCCTATGGGAGTCATTTCTACCTTGACCCCGATCATTTTAACAGGGGCAATATGCATGAAACCCTCCTGGGTTCTCTGAAATCTGAGATTCATCGAAGCACAGAGCTTTTTAATAAACCGTTTCACGTCATCAATGTTCAATAATCCTATTCACAACTCAATAAATTATGGTTTTAGAACATCAAGAAAAGAACCTGCTTCCTCCAAAAGTTTTTTCCGTGATGACAGATCTTCAACATTCTGGAGTTGACCATAAATTTCGATATGTCTTTGTCTGATACGCCGAAAGACAAAGGAATCATACTGCTCTTTGATCCAATTTCTATCATCTTTAGAGATAGCTTCCAACACTTCATCCCAAATATAGTAAAAGTAATCATAGTAAGCAGCTGAGCTAGAATGCCAAATATCATACTCCTTGATATCCTGCCCCAATAGCCTCGGGATGACATACAAGTTTAAGAGCATCAAATCTGCAAGCACATACCTGGCATCATCGATTTTATCCATCCTATATAAGCTCAGCGCCCAGCATAGTTTTTGAATAGGTTCTCCAACGTCACCGTAAAACTCTTCCTTGTACCATTCAAAATACTTCTCAGATTTTTTTAAATCATTGAGAACAAAATACAATGCAAACAACGAATATCGTTTTCCAGCTCTGTCGTTTATAGAGTCGTATTCCTTCTTTTCCTTGTTCAAAGCAGATTTATAATTGGATATGCGATTCTTCAATTTTTTTTCTGTGTCTGGAAAACTTATCATATTTTTACTTCCCGATTTTAGCCTGAAAATCAACCCGTTCTTTTAGCTCTTTTCCACATTTAAAGAATGGTAATTTCTTTGGAGGCACATGAACTTTTTGACCTGTTTTAAGATTTCGACCGTTGTACCCTTCGTATTCTTTAATGGAAAAGGAACAAAGCTCCCCTGATTTCAACTCTATACCCTTACAAAAAGCATCTATCATTTCAGAAAAGAAAATATTTATAATGTCACCAGCTTCTTGTTTGTTCAGATTACATCTTGCTTTAAGATGCTGGATAAGTGCAAGTTTGTTCAAACATTAGTCTCCTTTGCTAAGTTTTATTTATCTGATCCCGCAGTTTACCAGAGCATTTGAAAGTAACTACCCTTCTACCTTTCAACATCATATCTTTACCAGTTGCGGGATTCCGACCTTTTCTGGGAGCCTTCTCATTCACCTGGAACCGACCGAAACCTGAAATCATGATATCTTCACCTGATGCCAAGGTAAATTTTATAATTTCAAGCAGTGCTTCTACTGTATCTTTGGCCTCGTGTTCTGTCAGGTCTAATATTTCTGAGATTCTCTCAATAATATCTGACTTGGTAAGTGCCAATATTTCCCCCTATTACAACAACACATTGAAAATATATACTGATTTGGTGTAACTACCGATATTCAAATTGGATGTCAAGAAAAAGGAGAAAATGAAACCACAAGTTGTTACTCATAACTTGCATGATTGGCATCAATTTTAATCCATATTTCCGGTGATGTATTCTTTTTGTCCCTGGTGGCGGACCAATCGACTGATCTAAAACTAAATCAGGGCCGCTTCTGTCTGAAACGTTCCCTTATAAATCAGGGCGGAGAGGCAGCGGCTAAAAAGACCTTTGAACACTTTTACAGGACCAAAGGCGAGAGCCGGATAAAAAACCGGGTGGCCTATTATGCTCCGAAAGTGGGAGTCCATCCTTCAGGGCTTAGAGTCAAAGATCTGGGATACCGCTGGGCCAGTTGCACAAGAAACAAAATGGTTGAAGAGATACGGCGCTGGTCTGGATTTATAATTTTAATTGGTAATGAAAAAAAGAGATGATAAACCTTCTTTTAAGTGTTATCTTTGTAGCTATCATGAATCTGAATAACACCCGCCACGCCTCTTGGGGTTTCGACCTCAAATGCGCACCCTGGCGGGTTACTTATTTTTGGGGGAACCATTCAATAACATCTTTGTTTTGAGATTCAGTGTATGTATTTCCCTGAAAATCAATCCAAATATCAGAAAATAGTGAATCAAAGAAATATTCTCCCATCCTTCACTCAGTTTATCATAGAACTATCGGCCTTCAACCAAGTCTGCCATTGCAGATGTGAGAATCTCGATTTTCATTCAAAATGTTTCTGGAGTTTTTTTTCGCAGTCTGCCAACCCGAATTCTTTCTTTCCCTTCTGCAAAACGCTGCTCTGTTTCCTGGAGGACTTTTTTATGCCATTCTGGGGATTCAAGAAATTCCTCTTCCAATACCAAGTCTGCCCACAAGGCATCAATCATTTTGAGTTTTTCTTCTCTGGAAAGGTGCTTTATTTCTATGGTATTTTGCATAGCTTCAATCCTAATTGTATTTACTAAAAAATTAACACTTATATATTTTTGTCAATTTCATTAGATCAGGGGTTTTCCAACAAGCGCACGGCACGAAAAAAAGTCGACAGTTATAGTTTCTGCGTCCTGATTCTAAAACTCGATGAATGATGGGTCACATACAACCCATTGATCAAATAAGACCCTTTTTCAATCTTTGCACTATCCTGCCAATACAAAACTTTCACGATTACTTTCACTCAAGCATCAAATTTTACGGTAATTATTTCAATAATCAGTATCGGCTTTAAGCCATCTCTTCTGTGCCGGCTGCTGCCCAGATTCATATTGTACATAAGACATGGAGTATGCCTGGTATGGGTGAAAAACCTGGCACGCAACTTGAATGTAACCTTGTTTTAATCCTTAACCGCACCAGAACAACAAAAGTGTTTTTATATTGCGATGATCACTCAGACATCGCAATTTAGGTTACTCAACGATCAATTCATAGAACAAGGAGAAAAAAAATGATCAGAAAAAATTTTATTGCAGCAGTCAGCCTGGCCTTTTTCATCCTGGCAGCCGGTACCATCCATGCCGGTCAGGACCAGGGAGACAGTTCCCTTGCCATCAGCGGCAGCTTTTTCCATGCCCAAGGTGCGGATGTGGGGACCCTGAACCTGGAAGTCGGGTATGGCTATTTTCTCACCCAGAACTGGGAGCTTGGAGTCCAGCAGAGCCTTGGATACAGTTTTATTGACGATGGCGATGACCAATGGGTCGGTTCGACCATCCCCTATGTAAACTATAATTTCCAAGGCCTGTCCGCAAATGATGGCTTTGTGCCATTTGTCGGCGCTTTTGTCGGCGCAAGCTACAATGACGATGATATCACCGGAACAATGGGACCACAACTTGGTTTTAAATCCTTTATCAATGACAGCACCTTTATCCTGGTAAAATATCGCTATGAATGGTTCTTCGATGAGCTTACCATCAACGATATTGAAGACACCAGCAGCGACGGCAACCACGTGGTCACCATTGGTTTAGGGTTTGTTTTCTAAAGTTTCAACCCCACCCGGGGGTCACATGGACGAAACACCCCTGCGGTCAGAGCTGTTCAGCTCCTCCCAGATGATGGAACACGGCAAAACTCTGGCGGGTTTGCACACGTTGACCAAAAAGCATTTTCCGGAGCGGTTGCTCGCAAGACTTGCCCGGAACGAGAGCGTCCTCCTTGATGTCCGCAACCATCTGGTTGAGGGTGTCAAGGAGAACAACGGGATTGCTCCGGCAGGGGAATGGCTGCTTGACAATTTTTATCTTATCCAGGAGCAGATCCAGGTAGCAAAGCGGCTTCTGCCCAAAGGATATGCCAAGGCTCTTCCCTTACTTGGAAACGCTTTTTCAACAGGACTTCCCAGGGTGTATGACATTGCCCTTGAGACCATTTCCCATGGAGATGGTCGGGTGGATATAAAGAGTCTTGGCAATTTTGTTACCGCCTACCAGTCGATTGCCGTGCTGCAGCTGGGTGAGCTGTGGGCGATCCCAATCATGCTGCGCCTGGCCCTTATTGAGAATCTCAGGCGGGTTGGAGTTCGTATTGTCGCTGATTCAACCGCCCGGAACCGAGCCGTTTACTGGGCAGACACCATCACAGAGACAGCGGAAAAAAACCCCGGAAACCTGATTCTCACCGTTGCCGACATGGCCCGGTCAAACCCGCCCCTGGTCGGCGCCTTTGTTGCGGAGATGGCCCGTCGCCTCCAGGGACAGGACTCGGCCCGTGCATTACCTCTCACCTGGATCGAGCAGCAGCTTTCGGAGTCGAGTCTGACCATTGCACAGCTGCTTCAATTGGAGAATCAGCGGCAGGCGGCTGATCAGCTTTCCATAAGCAACAGCCTGGGGAGTCTCCGATTCCTGGGCGCCACATATTGGGATCAATTTGTGGAAACCATGAGCGTTGTTGAACAGACCCTGCAGAAGGACCCTGCCGGAATCTATGGTTTGATGGATTTTGCCACACGGGATCGATACCGTCACGCAGTTGAAGATCTGGCAAAAAAGAGTGAGCTTTCCGAAAAAGAGGTGGCCGGAGAAGCCATCGGACTGGCCCTGGAAAACGCAGTTGGACAGCAGGCGGCCGGCAGGGCGAGCCATGTGGGTTTTTTCCTTCTGGACAAGGGTCTATCCCAGCTCCAGGAACGTGCAGGGATCAGCACAAATGTTATTGACAGACTGGGAAAGGCTGGCCGCCGTTTTCCCTTACCCCTCTATCTTGGAACAATCCTGGTGATTACAGCGATTATTTCCATTGGTCTAATGGCAGGACTTCATCCCCAGGATAAGCACGCTCCCCTGATATGGTTTACATCCAGTCTCGTTTTTATCTGTGTGAGTCAGCTTTCCATTGCCCTGGTCAATCTGATTTCCACATGGTTTACCAAACCGCATCTTCTGCTGCGGATGGATTATTCCAAAGGGATTCCCCCTGAATCTTCAACCCTGGTTGTGGTCCCCACTTTGCTTACAAGCCCGGGAAACATCGAAAGGCTCATGGAATCCCTGGAAGTACGGTTCCTGGCAAACCAGGATGCCAATCTGCGATTCGGCCTGCTTACCGACTTTGAGGATGCCTCCGGGGAGGAACTCGCCACAGACGACGCACTGTTGCTCCGGGTCAGACAGGGAATAGAAGCGTTGAACGGCAAATACGAAAAGAACCAGGCACCTTTTTTCCTGTTTCACCGCCCCCGCCTGTGGAATGAACAGGAGAAAACCTGGATGGGTTATGAAAGGAAGCGGGGAAAGCTCGGTGAACTTAATCTGCTAATCCGGGGGGGCTCCGAAAACGGTTTTTCTCTCATTATCGGGGATTTAAAGGCATTGGAGAAGGTGACCTATGTCATCACCCTGGACACGGACACCGAGCTGCCCCGTGATTCCGTGCAACAGCTGGCAGGAGCAATGTCCCATCCCCTTAACCGCCCGGTCTATGACCCTGGCAAAGACCGTATTGTGTCCGGATACGGTATCCTTCAACCCCGGGTGGCCGTCAGTCTTCCCGGGACGAACCTGTCACGGTATGCCCGCATGTGGGGAAGTGACGCCGGAGTCGATCCCTACACCCGTGTTGTGTCCGATGTGTACCAGGATCTATTTGGAGAAGGTTCGTTCATCGGCAAGGGTATTTATGATGTCGAGGCCTTTGAGCTTGTTCTTAAAGACCGATTCCCCGAAAACCTGATCCTGAGCCATGATCTTATCGAAGGGTGCTATGCACGGTCCGGACTCATCAGCGATGTACAGCTTTACGAGGCGTATCCATCGGGCTACATTGCGGATGTGAGCCGCCGCCGGCGCTGGATCCGGGGAGACTGGCAACTCCTCAGGTGGCTCTTTCCCGGTGTACCGGGGCTCAATGTTGTTTTTCGAAAAAATCCGATTTCCATCCTGTCCCGCTGGAAGATCCTGGATAATCTCCGACGCAGCCTTGTGCCTTTGGCATTAATTCTCCTTCTCCTGCTCGGCTGGACCGTGCTGCGGTCTCCCTGGATCTCTACGGCGGCAGTCATGGGTATTGTCGTGGTCCCCTCCCTCATCACCGCCCTTATGGGCCTTTTCAGGAAACCCGGCGATGTGCGGATGCGCCAGCACCTGTCCGGCTCAGGTCACTCCTTTATGGAAAGCCTTTCACAGGCCATGTTTATATTCATCTGCCTGCCCCATGAGGCCTGGTTCAGCACTGCTGCCATTCTGCGCACCCTGGGGCTCATGGTGGTTTCAGGCAAGGGACTTCTTGAATGGAACTCCCAGAGCATGACCGGTCATGGGAACGGCTCCGGCCTTGGTGGCACCCTCCGGAGCATGTGGGCTTCACCGGTCATGGCCATGGCCGCAGCAGGCTATCTTGTTTTTGCACGCCCGACGGTCCTGCCGGTGGCATTGGTTACAATGTCAGTGAAAGTCGACTGGACAGGAGTTACTATGATCTCCTGGCATCGGAAGCCAGACTCACCAGTTTTGTTGCCATTGCCCAGGGCCAGATCCCCCAGGAGAGCTGGTTCTCCCTGGGGCGTCTTCTCACCGTGGCTGGCGGAAAGCCGGTTCTCATTTCCTGGAGCGGCTCCATGTTTGAATATCTCATGCCCCTCCTGGTGATGCCGACCTACGAACAGACCCTCATTGACCAGACCTGCAAGGCTGCTGTAGCAAGTCAGATTCTTTATGGGAAAAAAAGCGGTGTGCCCTGGGGGATTTCAGAATCGGGCTATAACATGGTTGACAGTCAGCTCAACTACCAGTACAAAGCCTTTGGAGTGCCCGGCCTTGGTCTCAAGCGAGGACTCGAAGAAGACCTGGTCGTTGCGCCCTACGCCTCGACACTGGCCCTCATGGTGGCTCCCGAGGAGGCCTGCCGCAACCTTGAAGAGTTAACATCCCAGGGCTTTCAAGGCAGGTACGGTTTCTACGAAGCTATTGACTATACCCCGATCCGCCTGCCACGGGGTCAGTCCAGTACTGTGGTCCGTTCGTTCATGGCCCACCATCAGGGGATGAGTTTTCTCTCCCTGGCCAGCCTGCTTCTCGAGGCTCCCATGCAGAAACGGTTCGAGTCAGACCCCATGTTCCAGGCCACCTTGCTGCTGCTCCAGGAGCGGCTGCCCAGGGCCACGGTTCTTTCGAACTCCCCGGGACTCACTGCAAGTTATAAGACACCGTATCCCCTTGAGGAAAAACCCATACGTGTTTACATGACCCCCAATACCCCGACTCCGGAGATACAGCTCTTGTCCAACGGGAGATATCATGTCATGATCACCAACTCCGGAGGCGGCTACAGCCGTTGGAACAACCTGGCCTTGACACGCTGGCGTGAAGATGGAACCTGTGATAACTGGGGAACCTTTTTCTATATTCGTGACATATCAAGCGGCGTATTCTGGTCAACGGCATTTCAGCCGGTGCTTAAGGAAGCCACAGGATACGAGGCCATATTCTCCGAAGGCCGGGCCGAGTTCCGGCGCCGGGACAAGGGTTTAGAGACCCACACGGAGATCGCTGTTTCACCCGAGGATGATATTGAACTGCGCCGAATCACCATCACCAATCACTCCAGGACACCCAGAACCATCGAAGTAACAACCTATGCGGAAATTGTCCTTGCCCCTCCGGACGATGATATGCAGCACCCTGCATTCAGCAACCTTTTTGTTCAGACCGAGATCCTCCGCGACCAGGGTGCGATCCTTGCAACCCGCCGTCCCAGGTCCGATGATGAATTCACGCCGTGGATGTTCCATGCAATGGCTGTACACGGTAATGCAAAAGGAGAACTCTCCTACGAGACGGATCGGCAGCAGTTTATCGGCAGGGGCAACACCCTTGAAGCTCCCCGGGCAATGGAAAGCCTGTCTCCCCTTTCCGGCAGTGAAGGAGCTGTCCTTGACCCCATCGTGGCCATCCGATGCCGCATAACCCTTGATCCGGAAAAGACGGTGACCGTCAATGTCGTTACCGGCGCAGGTGAAACCCGCGCCCTTTGTGCGGATCTTGTGGAGAGATACAGGGACTGGTATCTTGCCGACCGCGTTTTTGAGCTGGCATCCACCCATGGCCAGATGTTCCTGCGGCAGATCAATGCCACTGAAGCCGACGCAATCCTGTACCAGAAACTTGCCAGCTCGGTTCTCTTTACCAATCCATCCCTGCGTGCCCCTTCCAGCCTTCTTTTTAAAAATTTCCGGGGTCAGTCCGGTCTCTGGGGGTACAGCATTTCAGGCGATCTCCCCATCGTGCTCCTCTGCATTGAAGACCTGGCAAATATCACCCTTGTGCGCCAGCTCATCCAGGCCCACGCCTACTGGCGTCTCAAAGGGCTGGCCGTTGACCTTGTGATCTGGAATAAAAACCATGCCACCTACCGGCAGGCCCTGCACGACCAGATCATGGGGCTTATTGCCGCCGGTGTCGAGGTCAACCTGACGGATCGGCCTGCCGGTATTTTTGTGAGAAACATAGACCAGATATCCGAGGAAGACCGGATCCTGTTCCAGGCCGTGGCCCGGGCCATAATCAGCGACAACCGGGGAACCCTTGCGGAACAGATTAATCGCCGCAGCCCCCTGCGCCCGATCATCCCGGCTCTTGTACCGACCCGGACCCACCGCCCCCTCCCGGTCACGGTGCCACCCATGCCCCGTAAGGATCTGATGTTCTTTAACGGAACAGGAGGATTTACCCCGGACGGCCGTGAGTATATCATTTCAACCGGACGCGGACAGGTGACGCCGGCCCCGTGGGTCAATGTCCTGGCCAATCCTGGATTCGGCTCCATTATCTCGGAGAATGGACCTGTTTACACCTGGTGCAAAAATGCCCATGAATACCGCCTCACACCCTGGCACAATGATCCGGTCAGTGACCCTTCAGGAGAAGCCTTCTACCTTCGAGACGAGGAACGGGGCCATTTCTGGTCACCCATGCCCCACCCTGTCAAAGGTAAAACGCCCTACGTCACCCGTCATGGGTTCGGCTATACCGTGTTTGAACATACGGAGCGAGGCATCGGTTCAGAGGTATGGGTGTATGTGGACATGGACGAACCGGTCAAGTTCACCGTCATCAAGGTAAGGAACCTTTCAGGCCGGCCACGGCGGCTTTCCGTGAGCGGTTATGTCGAGTGGGTGCTGGGGGATCTACGCCACAAAACAGGAATGCACATTATTACGGAGACGGACCCTGAAAGCGGTGCCATGCTTGCCCGTAACCCTTACAGCTCGGAATTCGGCAACCATGTTGCCTTCTTTAATGTGGATCACGCCACCAGGACACTGACTGGAGATCGGATTGAATTCCTGGGACGTAACGCTGCCCTTAACAGCCCTGCTGCCATGATGCGCTCACACCTCTCCGGCAGGACAGGGGCCGGACTTGATCCCTGCGGAACTATTCAGGTGGTCTTTGATCTTGAAAAGGGAGAGGAACGGGAGATCGTTTTCACCCTTGGGGCTGGTCATGACCGGGACAAAGCAGCAGAGCTAGCGCACCGTTTCCGTTACTCAGCTGCGGCATACAAGTCCCTGGAAGGAGTCTGGGAGTACTGGCGAAACACCCTGGGTATCATCCAGGTAGAAACACCTGATCCATCTGTCAATCTCCTCGCAAATGGCTGGCTGATCTACCAAACACTGGCCAGCCGCCTCTGGGGTCGGAGCGGTTTTTACCAGTCAGGTGGAGCCTTTGGTTTTCGCGACCAGTTACAGGATACCATGAGTCTTGTCCATGCTAAGCCGCATCTCGTGCGCGAACACCTGCTCCTCTGTGCCAGCCGCCAGTTTCCCGAGGGTGATGTCCAGCATTGGTGGCATCCGCCGGCAGGCAGGGGAGTTCGTACTCTGTGTTCCGATGATTTCCTCTGGCTCCCCCTGGCAGTAAGTCGTTATGTTCAGAGCACCGGCGATACAGCGGTACTTAGTGAGCAGGTTCATTTCATAACAGGCCGCCCGGTCAATCCAGAGGAAGAATCCTACTATGATCTTCCCGGTCGATCCGAAGAAACAGCCACCCTGTATGATCATTGTGTGCTGGCGATCCGAAAAGGCCTCAAATTCGGCGTTCACGGGCTTCCCCTTATCGGCTCTGGTGACTGGAATGACGGAATGAACCTGGTGGGAAAAGACGGCAAGGGTGAAAGCGTGTGGCTGGCGTTCTTCATGTGCGAGGTGCTCTCCCGGTTTTGCACTGTCGCCCGCCTTATGGATGACATGGATTTCCACCGCCAGTGCGGTCTTGAGGGTGACATGCTGCGCCGGAATATCAAAAACCATGGTTGGGATGGGGAATGGTACCTCAGGGCTTATTTTGATGATGGTACCCCCCTGGGATCGTCAATATCCCAGGAGTGCCGGATTGACTCCATAGCACAAAGCTGGTCCGTTCTTTCGGGTGCGGGTAACAAAGAACGTTCACACATGGCAATGGAAGCGGTGGACAGACACCTGGTTCGCCGGGATGATTCCCTTGTCCAGCTTCTTGATCCGCCCTTTGATAAATCCAAAGTTAACCCGGGCTATATAAAGGGCTATGTTCCCGGAGTGAGGGAGAACGGCGGACAGTACACCCATGGAGCAGTCTGGGCAGCCATGGCCTTTGCAAAACTCGGGGACAGCCGTCGTGCGTGGGAACTTCTTTCTTTGATTAACCCCGTGAACCACGGGAGTTCCGCCACAGGAATCCAGCGATACAAGGCCGAGCCCTATGTTATGGCAGCGGATGTCTATGCCGTGCCACCCCACACGGGTCAGGGCGGATGGACATGGTACACGGGATCGGCTGCATGGATGTACCGGCTTATTGTGGAGTCCCTGCTCGGCCTTACACTGGAGAATAACAGGCTGGTTTTCTCACCCTGTCTTCCGCCGGAATGGGATGACGTCAAGGTGCATTACCGCTTTGGAAAAACAGTCTATCACATAACCGTCAAACAGAGCCGGACAGGCGAGAGAAAACAAACCAGAATAACAACCGATGGCCATGTTCAGGAAGATCAGGAGCTTGTGCTTGTTGATGATGGCCGGGAACATGCGGTGGAGGTTCTGGTGTGAGCAAATTATTTTAGTTTAAATTATAAGTTTTGTGATTATATTGCATCTCAACCAGGATAGAAAAAGGAGAACAACATGTGGAAAAATATTATCAAAGCCGGGGGAACTGTAATGGTTTTAAATGAATTAGTAAAAAGGGCAAGCCAGATAAAACAGTCGCAAGAAAAGGCCGTCCGGAGTACCAGGACAAAGAATCTGGCCATAGGTGCAGGCATCGGAACCGTTCTAGGGGTAGCGGTCGGCATTTTGTTCGCTCCAAAAGCGGGTAAGGAAACCCGGCAACAGATTGCGGAGGAAACCGGTAAGGTAGCAAAAAGCATGAAAGAGAATATGGATGCGGTAAAAACAAAAATTGTCGACTCAGTTAAAGAAACGGGATCGAAACTGCATGAAGCCGGTGCCCAAGGCGTTGATGCTGTAAAAGAGTCTTTGAAGGAAAAGGAGGATAGCAAACCTGCAAACAGTAAAAAATAACTATCTTACAGTAGAAAAGGAAAGCTTGCATGCAAACATCCATTACGCTGAGTAAGCTGGGAGATTTTATTGTCTTTGTTTTGATTTTAATGGTGGGCGGGTACCTTATGGTGACCTTGAAAAATATAAATGCCTTGCTTAACACTACAGTGACACTTAACGATTTCAGCAAGGGACTCGTGTTATTTTGCCTGTGATTAACGCTGATTCCGTTATCATGGGATTTTAATTCAAAGTGTCACTGTAGTGTTACAGGAGCAATATTATGCTCTCCTGGTCAATATTTTTTTTAATCATAGCAGTCATTGCAGGTATCCTGGGTTTTGGGGGTATTGCCGGTACTGCCGTCGGAATTGCAAAGATACTGTTTGTTGTCTTTTTAATTATGTTCGTTGTATCTTTAATATTCGGCAGACGGCCACGTGTCTGAACCCAGTTCGGAGCAACTTCCCACGGAAAACTTGGCTCCATCGCTGGCCGCTCGCAGTTCTACAAGGATCTCGCCGGCGGCCCGTTCTTCGGGGCCAACAGGCCTGGCGCTAAGGTCTCCCAGGGCATGATGGATTCGTTCTGGTTCCAGGGGATGCGGGCCGGTCACAAGAACACCTTCGACTGCATCAAGGCGTTTTCGGAGACGGATTTCACCGAAGACCTCAAGAAGTTCGACATGCCTACGCTGATCATTCACGGCGATGACGATCAGATCGTGCCGATCGGCGCCGCAGCCCTTTGCTCAGCAAAGCTGGTCAAGAATGCGACCATAAAAACCTACCCGGGCGCACCCCATGGCATCCCAGAGGCCCACAAAGACCAGCTTAACGCGGACCTGTTGGAATTCCTTAAGACCTGAGGTCACTTTCCCGGCGCTGCCTCGCTGGTAGCGCCGATGCAACCCAAGCAGTTAGGCTTTTACATAACCACATAGGAGGAAAAACCATGAGCAATGACAAGATTAAACGTGCATCACCCCATGTCCTACCATCCCTGCCCTACGCGGATAATGCGCTGGATCCCGTAATCTCCCCAAATACCATTGGCTTCCACCATGGCAAGCATCACAAGGGATATGTCGACAACCTGAACAAACTGGTAGCAGGAACGGAGTTTGCGGACCTGTCGTTGGAAAAAATCATAACTAAAACAGCCGGCAAAGATGACCAGGCAGCGATCTTCAATAATGCAGCGCAAACATGGAACCACACCTTTTACTGGCGCAGCCTGAGACCAAAGGGCGGTGGTGAACCACCCGCAACGTTGAAACAAAAGATCGAAGCTTCCTTCGGCACCCTGGATGCATGCAAGAAGGAGTTGGCGACTGCGGCAATGGCGCAATTCGGCAGTGGCTGGGTATGGCTCGTGCTGGATGGCGACAAACTCAAGGTGGTCAAGACCGGCAATGCAGATGTGCCGATGACCACTGGCAAGAAACCGTTACTGACCATTGACGTGTGGGAACACGCCTACTACTTGGATTACCAGAACCGACGCGCGGACTATGTCAATGCAGTTCTGGATAAACTGATCAATTGGGATTTCGCAGCAGAAAACCTTGGCTGATGGCCGCCTGAACAGACGCATGCTTTATCCTAAATAGTATCAAGGCGTTCCACCCACCAACCATTAGGAGGCCGATATGAACAAAAGAGACACAGACAATTTCCCGATCATGCCTGATCGTCGCAGTTTTCTGATTGCGTCCGCCGGCACCGTTGCCTGGCTTGCGACGGGCAGTCTTTTCAAGACTGCACATGCAGCGTCGCCCCATGTCTTAGCTCCTCTCCCTTATGCCGAAAACGCATTGGAACCGGTAATAACAGCCAAAACGATCGGTTTTCATTACGGAAAACATCACAAAGGCTATGTGGACAATCTGAACAAGCTTGTCTCAGGAACAGAATATGCCGACCTGTCATTGGAGAAGATTATTACCAGTACGGCAGGACGGCCAGAAAAAAATATGATCTTCAACAACGCGGCGCAAATCTGGAACCACACGTTCTACTGGAAAAGCATGAGATCGAAAGGTGGAGGGGAACCACCTGCCGCATTGAAGCAAATAATGGAGGCATCCTTCGGCAGCGTAGACGCCTGCAAGAAGGAGTTTGTCAATGCGGCTGTTTCACAGTTCGGGAGTGGTTGGGCATGGCTTGTTCTTGATGGCAATGAGCTCAAGGTAATAAAGACCACCAATGCCGATGTCCCTTTGACAACAGGCATGAAGCCACTGCTTACCATTGACGTGTGGGAGCATGCTTATTACCTGGATTATCAGAACCGCCGTGCCGACTATGTTAACGCCGTGCTCGACAAGCTTGTCAACTGGGAATTTGCCCTACAGAACGCCGGCTAATGGCGGGCACATTTAAGGACAACTCAGCTGCTTGTCATGTGACGACTGCAAAAATTAGAAGGTATGGGGGCCAACGTCAACGAAAAACATCTATTAAACAAAGGAGGAGTGGTTATGCAAAAGAAGCTAAGACAAGCCCTTTTTGTGGTAACAGTGCTGAGTGCACTGATTTTTTCCGATATGGGGGGTAATCTGATCTCGCAGGCCTCTGCCAAATCCACAGCAGAGACACAAAAAAAAGCGGGCATAAGCGAGGGAATGGATGTCTCACACACAATCAAAGCGCTACCCGGCACCCCGGATGGTGTGCTGATGATGCAGGCGCTGGCGCTTTTCGGCAAACTTCCCGCGACCATGCCGGGGAGCGAGCAGGACACCCCCGCCATGATTGAGCTGGGGGAAAAACTCTATTTCGAGGAAGCCATCTCGATCAACAAAACCCAATCCTGCAACTCTTGCCATCCCATTGACAACAAAGGCCCGGGTGCTGACAATCTCAAAACCGGTTTGGGTGCGCTGGGTAAATTCGGCGACCGCAATGATCCATCTGTGTTGAATGCCGGTTTCCAGTTTGCGCAGTTCTGGGATGGAAGCGCAGCCACTCTGGAAGATCAGGCTAAGGGCCCCCCTCTCAACCCCATTGAAATGGGCATGCCTAATGGTGAAGCAGTGGCGGAACGACTGAAAGGCATACCAGAGTATCCCGCTGATTTCAAAAAAATTTTTCCCGGCGAGAAAGACCCCGTGACTTTCGACAACTTTGCCAAAGCGGTTGCCGCCTTTGAACGAACGCTGATTAGCCGGGGCCGCTTCGACCGGTTCATGGACGGGGACAAACAGGCCTTCACCGGGCAGGAAATACAAGGGATGCGCACCTTCATCAATGTCGGTTGCGTGCAATGCCACAGCGGCCCCAACCTGGGCGGAATGACCTTCCAGAAAATGGGTGTGTTCAGTAAGTACACCAACGAGAAGGATTCTGGACGCTTTAAGGTCACCAACCTGGAAAGTGATAAATATCTCTTCAAGGTTCCCATGCTGCGCAATGTCACTCTTACCGCTCCCTATTTCCATGACGGTGAGGTGGGCAATCTGGCAGAGGCAGCGGATGAGATGGGTTACTTGCAGCTGGACAAGGTACTGAAGGATGAAGAAATCAACAATATTCTCAGATTTATGACCACGATGGCCGATGCGGAGCTCACCACAGCACCGCCATTAGAGGTAAAAGGATCTTCTGGTGCCTGGGTGGTGCCGCTGATGAAGGATATTCGCCAGGCAGAGGAAGGTGATCTTATCCGTTACGGTGCTCTGCTTTTGACCGATACCTATGCGCAGCTTGGCACTGGTGCGAAGGATGAGAAAATGCGTTTTTCCGGAAATAGTCTGAACTGTACGAGCTGCCACCAGGATAATGGCACCAAGCAGTTCGGACTCCCCTGGATGGGGGTTAGCCAGATGTACCCTCAATACCGAGGCCGGGAAGACAAGGTGGCTGGACTTGAGGAGCGGATTAACGGCTGTTTCGAGCGCAGCATGAACGGTAAAGCGATGGCAGTAGACAGCAGGGAGATGAAGGCAATGGTCGCCTACATAAACTGGTTGTCGAAAGACATGCCCAAGAATGTTTTTGGCCTGGTAACACCCAAATTCGAAGGTCCGAACCGCAAGGCCGATGTGAAAAAAGGCGAACAGATGTACAACCGGTTCTGCATGTCGTGCCATGGCAAAAATGGTGACGGCTATCAGTCCATTTCGGCCGGTGGTTCGGGCAGCCATGTCGCCCCGGCACTCTGGGGAGCAAACAGCTATAACAACGGAGCGGGAATGAACCGGGTGCTGACCAACGCCGCTTTTGTTCACAGCAACATGCCGCTGGGAACGGTGTGGAACCATCCGGCAATCACCATTGAAGACAGCTACGATGTCGCCGCCTATCTCAGTTCCAAGGAGCGGCCGCAGATGAGCGGACTGGAGAAGGATTATCCGAAACTGGAGAAAAAAGCAGTGGACTGCCCGTATCCACCCTATGCAGATGATTTTTCTCAGGAACAGCATCAGTACGGACCGTTCCAGCCAATAAAGGCAGCGCAGAAAAGGTAGAGGTGAAGCATCCGCAGGCTTGAAACAAAAGATCAAGGCTTCCTTCGGCGCCTTGGATGCATGCAAAAAGAGTTGGCGACTGCGGCAATGGCGCAATTCGCAGTGGCTGTGTATGGCTGCTGCGAAGACGTCTTTTATACGTGCAACAGCGCACCGCCCATATCTTGAGTTTACAAAGCATGTCCCGTCAAAGCCTCAGCACGACGATTTCCACCAGAGAAATCAAAAAACTCAAACCGAAAGAGGCCCATACGCTATGAAATTATTGCCGCATCCACGAAACTATAAAGGAGAAAACTATGAAAAAGTTGACGAAACAACGACTGATGACGGCGGCAAACACAGATGAAGAGGCCCTGGAAATCAGCAACGTCAAACAGGTGGACGTGGCTATCGTCGGTGCCGGCACGGCCGGGCTCGCAGCGTTGCGCGACGTTCGCGATCGGACCGATAATTTCGTACTGATCAATGCCGGCCCCTACGGTACGACCTGTGCCCGTGTCGGGTGCATGCCGTCCAAAGCCCTCATCGCGGCGGCCAATGCGTTCCACGCTCGGACGAAGCTCGATGAGTTCGGCATCTGCGGAGGGAGTGGACTTCGTGCCGACATCCCGGCGGTACTTCGCCGCGTACGTTCGTTACGGGACCGCTTCGTTTCGGGGGTGCTGAAGAGGACTAAGGATCTTGGCGTGCGTAACATCGCTGGGCACGCACGGCTCGACGGCCCGACCCGGTTGATCGTTGGTGAGCGCACTATCCAAGCAGGTCAGATTGTGTTGGCACCTGGTTCGAGTCCGATCGTGCCGAAACCTTGGCGTGCCCTAGGCGACCGCATTTTGACTTCCGATACGCTCTTTGATGAGGAAGATCTGCCGTTCCGGATTGGGGTGATCGGTCTTGGTCCACTTGGGGTGGAGATCGCGCAGGCATTAGCGCGGCTTGGCATCGATGTCCACGCCTTCGACACCGGCAAACAGATCGCAGGGATTTCGGACGAGAAGGTGGCCGATGCAGCGCAGGATAATCTCGCAAAAGAATTTGCCATACATCTTGATACGCAGGTTGAACTCGCCGAAGCGGGCAGTGGCGTCGAGATGCGATGGGAGGGCGGGAGCGTCACCGTCGAGAAGGTCATCGTAGCGGTAGGCCGACGCCCGAACGTGGATGGTCTGGGACTCGAAACGCTTGGAGTGCCGCTCGACGAGAACGGCATGCCCGAGGTCGACCCGATGACGATGCGAATTGGCAGTACACCGGTCCTGCTGGCCGGCGACGCCAACGGGGACAAACCATTGTTACACGAGGCCGCCGACGAGGGCCACATTGCAGGTTTCAATGCAACAAGCAAGGACCCGATCCATCTGTCCAGGCGCACGCCGCTTAGCATGGTGTTCTGCGATCCCGTGGTCGCTTCCGTTGGGCAGAGGGTGAAAGAGCTCGATCTAGAAACCACGCTGATGGGCGAGGTGAGCTTCGCCCTCCAAGGCCGTGCCCTAATGATGCAAGAAAACCGTGGGCTGCTTCGGCTCTATGCGGCACGCCGCGATGGACGCTTACTTGGTGCCGAGATGGCGATACCGGCAGCCGAGCACATGGCCCATCTCCTAGCCCTGGCGATCGGTCAGGAGCTCACGGTGCATGACCTGCTTCGGATGCCGTATTACCATCCTACCCTCGAAGAAGGATTGCGCACGGCTCTTCGCACCATTGCACGCGAACTACCATCATGTGCTCCGTCCGATCTCGCGCGCTGTGGATCGCTGGGGGCCGAGGCGCTGGATTAGAAGGAGAAAGCCGTTGCGTAGAAGCCTTGCGCTGCGCTCTTTATTTCAACAATTCGTATCGGGAAGTAAAGATTCTATCCGAGAAAGATAGTGGTGTTTTTACAATATTTACGGAGGGAATATGAAAGCTTTAATTTTAAGTGCAGACCGTTTTGAGGACTCTGAGTTGCTGGTTCCCTACTATCGGCTGCAGGAGGCGGGTGTCGAAGTGGTAGTTGCCTCTCTGAACCACGGGGCCATCACGGGCAAACACGGCTACGAAGTGGCCGTGAACAAGACTCTTGACGAGGTCAATCCTGACGATTATGCAATTCTGATTCTGCCAGGGGGTGCGGCACCTGCGGTGGTGAGAAAAGAGCCGATGGCGCTGGAGATCACCCGGAAATTTTTTTCGGGGAACAAACCGGTTGCTGCCATCTGCCACGGACCGCAGATCTTGATCAGCGCCGGTGTTTTGAAGGGGCGACACGCCACCTGCTACAAGTCAGTGGTTGATGAACTGAAAGAGGCCGGCGCACTCTATGAGGACCGGGAGGTGGTTGTTGACGCCAATCTGGTCACGTCCCGAATACCGGCCGATCTGCCTGCGTTCATGCGTGAGATCATAAAACAGCTCCGGCTTTAACTTGCCGTCCTCTCGAAATTAGCGGAAGCAGTTATATGAATTTATCACCGATGAAACCCAAGCCGTTAGGCTTTTACGTAACCACATAGGAGGAAAAACCATGAGCAATGACAAGATTAAAAGTGCATCACCGCATGTCCTACCATCCCTGCCCTACGCGGATAATGCGCTGGATCCCGTAATCTCCCCAAATACCATTGGCTTCCACCATGGCAAGCATCACAAGGGATATGTCGACAACCTGAACAAACTGGTAGCAGGAACGGAGTTTGCGGACCTGTCGTTGGAAAAAATCATAACTAAAACAGCCGGCAAAGATGACCAGGCAGCGATCTTCAATAATGCAGCGCAAACATGGAACCACACCTTTTACTGGCGCAGCCTGAGACCAAAGGGCGGTGGTGAACCACCCGCAACGTTGAAACAAAAGATCGAAGCTTCCTTCGGCACCCTGGATGCATGCAAGAAGGAGTTGGCGACTGCGGCAATGGCGCAATTCGGCAGTGGCTGGGTATGGCTCGTGCTGGATGGCGACAAACTCAAGGTGGTCAAGACCGGCAATGCAGATGTGCCGATGACCACTGGCAAGAAACCGTTACTGACCATTGACGTGTGGGAACACGCCTACTACTTGGATTACCAGAACCGACGCGCGGACTATGTCAATGCAGTTCTGGATAAACTGATCAATTGGGATTTCGCAGCAGAGAACCTTGGCTGATGGCCGCCTGAACGAACGCATGCTTTATCCTAAATAGTATCAAGGCGCTCCACCTACCACGTACCGTTTATGCCAAAAACGTCACAATTGGCGGAGTTTCAATATTTGTTGTGGCCGTGAGCCATCCCTCGCTCCGGCCATGCCAATTATAGAGGAGAAAGATAATGTTTCTTGAGAAAATAAAATCAGACGGACTCGCTCATTTATCCTACCTTCTCGGCGACGGCCTCGAAGCGGTGGTCATCGACCCCCGCCGAGACTGCCAAATCTATATAGATATTGCCGCCCGTCATAGAACACGGATTTCGCGAATATTTGAGACCCATCGAAATGAAGACTATATCATCGGTTCCCTGGAGCTTGCTAAACGTACCGGGGCAACAATTCATCATGGCAAGGCGCTTGATTTCTCTTATGGCCAGGCCGTGTCCGAAAACGATGTTTTTGAGGTTGGAGAGCTGCGGCTGAGCATCCTTGAGACTCCCGGCCATACCTTCGAATCCATCTCCATCGTCGTCACCGATAAAAATTTTGGCGACGACCCTGTCGCGGTTTTTAGCGGGGATGCGCTAATGATCGGAGATGTCGGACGGACAGATTTTTTCCCGGACCTTGCCGAAGAAGTGGCAGGTGCCCTGTACGATTCTATTTTCGACAAATTACTGCCGCTTGGAGACCAGACTATCCTCTATCCGGCCCACGGGGCCGGATCGGTTTGCGGCGACAGCATGGCCTCACGGGAATTTTCCACCATCGGCCATGAACGGCGGAACAACCCGGTAGTGCAGAAGACCGACCGCGACGATTTTATAAGGTTTAAAGTACAGGAGCACCATTATCTGCCGCCCTATTTCAAAAAAATGGAGGAATATAACCAGCAAGGGCCGCCTCCGCTGCATTTTCTGCCGCAACCTCCGCCAATGAATGCCCCGGCGGTGCACAAGGCGCAACAGCAAGGGGCGTTGCTGCTTGATCTACGCAGCCCCGAAGCCTACGCCGGGGCGTTTATTCCGGGCAGCCTGGCCATGCCCCTGGAGATGATCTCAGCCTATACCGGCTACCTGATCGACTATGATACCGAGCTTATTCTTATCCCTGAAACGGCGGAACAAATAAAGCCTGCGGTAGAGCAGCTGCTCCGCCTGGGCTTCGACCGGCTCCCGGGATACCTTAAAGGGGGGATGCATTCCTGGGAAGTGAACGGCTTTCAATATGACCAGGTTGGCGCCGTACATGCCAGTGACCTGGTACAACGCCTGCAAGAAAAGAAAGATTTCACCCTGCTGGATGTCCGGCAGATAAAGGAATATAAAGAAGGCAGACTGCCAGGGGCGACCCATATATTTCTTGGCGAACTCCAGGCCCGTCTCGACGAACTTGATAGAAAAAAACCGATCGTCACCTTCTGCGGCAGCGGCGTACGCGCAATTATTGCGGCTTCTATTCTGAAACGTAACGGGTTTTTACAGGTCGAAAACAGCCTCGGGTCGATGGAGGCCTGCAGCAGTATCGGCTGCCCCTTAACGAAAGGATAATCCCATGGATTTCTTTACAACGATCGGAGCATATCTATCGGATAGAGTCTGGTCACCGTATCTTGTCGGAATAGGCATAGGCATACTTTCCTGGCTGACATTTCTACTCTCCAATCATCCCCTTGGCGTGTCGACAGCATTTGCCAAGAGTGCCGGGATGCTCGAAGTGGCGGTGCGCGGCCCTAAAGTCCGTGAAAAACCGTACTACCAAGAGCATACGCCTGAAATAGACTGGGGATGGATGGTGGTTCTTGGTCTTTTCCTCGGTGCTTTGACCGCCGCCTGGCTTGCAAAAGACATCACTTGGGTATGGGTGCCTGAGATGTGGCAGAACGCCTTTGGTTCAAGCGTCGCGCTGCGCCTCATCGTGGCCCTTATCGGCGGTATCTGTGTCGGCTTTGGTGCCCGTTGGGGACGCGGTTGTACCAGCGGCCACGGCATCAGCGGCACTTTGCAGCTGGTGATTAGCAGCTGGCTTGCGGTTATATGTTTTTTTGTCAGCGGAATCATCGTGGCAATGATAATGTACCACCTTATCTGAATAACCAGCACGGCCCGAGGGAGAGAGGCATCCGGCCACAACTAATGATGAAACTCCATTATTGGTGGCGAGTTGAGGGGAATTTTAGATAAAAACTTGCAAGGAGATCGTTATGCTCAAAAAATTACACGCCAACAAAAAAATCCAATCTCTCCTCGGCCTGGGAATCGGTTTTTCCTTTGGCTTCCTCCTGCAAAAAGGCGGGGTCTGTGATTACGAAGTGATCATGGGCCAGCTGCTGCTCAAGGATTTTACCGTCATGAAAATCATCCTGACGGCCATTGTCATCGGCATGCTGGGAGTCTATGCCATGCGCGATGCGGGGTGGGTTACCCTGCATAAGAAAAAAGGCTCCCTTGGTACGAGCGTTCCAGGCCCTTTGATTTTCGGCGTGGGTTTCGCCCTGCTTGGCTATTGTCCGGGTACATCGATCGGTGCAGTCGGCCACGGGGCACTGGATGCCCTAGTCGGCGGGGTCATTGGTATTATGATTGGGGCGGCAGGCTACGCCGCCGTCTATCCCTATCTGCAAAAACGGATTTTAAACATTGGCGATTTTGGTGACATGACCATAATCGAGCTGGTCCGTGCCCGAAATCCCTGGACGGTTATTGTACCGGTTGCCGTACTCATCATCGTTTTTCTCATCTTGCTGGAAAGAGTGACATAAACAGAATACCACCCATCCACCAAACAAAAGGAGGAAATTTTGAGCTACCAAAGTGTGAATCCCTTCAACGGAAAAACCGTGAAGACGTTTGAACAACTGACCGACGCGCAACTCGAAGCTGCGCTTGAAACCGCCGCAAACTGTTTCGAGAAATGGCGGCACACCACCTTTGTCGAGCGTGGAGCCATCGCGGCAAAAGCCGCCTCCCTCATGGGCGAGCGGGTTGACGAATTTGCCCGCCTCGTGACTCTCGAAATGGGAAAGCTCATCGCCGAAGCGAGGGGCGAAGTGGAGTTGAGTGCAGACATCATCGACTACTACGCCAAGAACGCCGAGCGTTTCCTCGCCCCCGAAACTCTTAAGCCCCTTTCGGGCGAAGCCAGAATCGAAAACGCCCCGTTCGGCGTGGTCTTCGGTGTCCAGCCCTGGAATTTTCCCTACTATCAACTTGCACGTCTTGCGGCCCCGAATCTGATGGCAGGCAACGTCGTGATGGTGAAGCACTCCGGCACCGTGCCGCAATGCGCCCTCGCCTTTGAAAAATTATGGCTTGAAGCAGGCGCGCCCGCTGGCGCTTACACTAACCTTTTTATTTCCTATGATCAGGTGACTCGCATGATCGGCGATCCCCGCGTCAGGGGTGTGGCGTGTACCGGCAGTGTGGAAGCAGGTAAGAGCGTGGCCGAACAAGCCGGAAAAAATCTCAAAAAATCCACCATGGAGTTGGGCGGAAGTGACGCCTTCATCGTGCTCGAGGACGCAGATTTAGACAAAACCGTGGAGTGGGCGGTCTGGGCCAAAATGAACAACACCGGGCAGAGCTGCGTCGCCGGAAAGCGTTACATTGTTGTCAAGGAGCTGGCCGACCGGTTTCTGGAAAAATTCAAGACCGCACTCTCGGCCCTCACACCTGGAGACCCGATGGACAAGGCGACCACGCTAGGGCCGCTCTCCACGGAAGGAGCACTGGTTAAATTATTGAAGCAGGTCGATCAAGCCGTCAAGAATGGGGCCAAAGTCGTCCTGGGTGGCAAACGGATCGAGCGGCCCGGCGCGTTCATGGAGCCGACGATCCTCACGAACATCAAGCCGGGCAATCCCGCTTATCGGGAGGAATTCTTTGGCCCTGTCGCGTTGATGTTCCAGGTCAAGAACGAGGACGAAGCCGTGGCGCTCGCCAACGATTCGGACTTTGGTTTGGGAGGATCGATTTTTACCCGTGATGTTGCCCGTGGCGAACGCCTGGCCAGCCGCATCGACACCGGCATGGTCTTTATCAATCATCCCACCTGGACGGCGCCGGAGCTGCCATTCGGCGGCATCATGGATTCCGGTTATGGCCGCGAACTTTCCAGCATGGGCATACAGGAATTCGTAAACAAAAAGCTGGTGCGAGTGGAATCAATTAATGCCTCGGCATAAGGCGTAGAAGGAACGCACCCTGCGGTCTTCCCCAGTCCCATTCACCAAACCATGTTTACATTATTTACGGAGGGAATATGAAAGCTTTAATTTTAAGTGCAGACCGTTTTGAAGACTCTGAGTTGCTGGTTCTTGGATGCATACAAGAAGGAGCTTCCCAGCGCAGCCGTTTTACAGTTCGGGATTGGTTGGGCATGGCTTGTTCTTGCTGGAATCAGGTTCCATGACCACTGCGACGATAACTTTCATGTCAGCGGAAACAACTTTTAATTGGTGTCCATCCAAAAACGATTTTTAGGATTCACGCTTTCGGACGGACATTGGTTACCCATCAAGGAACAGCCTTTCAGATGAGCTCCCACCTTATATCGCAGGCCCCTTCCCGGCGGCTAAAGGGAGGAGTCTTCCCAATAAGGCTTATAATCGTAATGGCTGTAAATGCCGGTTTCCCATTTTCGATCGGCCATATTCGGCCAGTTGTCTTTATCGAAACCGTGAGCCTCATCAAGTTTTTCTTTGGGGACATTCAGGATAAATTCCTTGTTCTTAGGATCTACAACAAGTGCCTCCATGGGAATAGCAAAATACTTGTCTCCCAGGCCAAGAATTCCTCCAAAGGAGAGCACGGCATAGCTAACCCGCGCTGAACCCAAGTTAATCATCAAGTCCTCAATTTTTCCGAGATTTTCGCCCTTGTCGTTTTTGACTTTGTCACCGATAATGGTAGTGGCAGACAAAAAGTTAGTAAAATGATGAGTCATGGTACACCTCTTTTTTTTGGGTTATAATAAAGAATTTTGACAAAAGCCCTGTGCCCCTGTCCGCTGTGTATAATTTCGTCTTAATTTTGGAGACAAGAACAGTATCATCTCGAGATCAGTACGATACCAATAATTAAACTTGTTTTTATTTTGCCTTGCCTTTACAGATTTAAATCAGGTTTATGATGGTTTTTTAAGGGTTTTTCCGGCCTTGAATGATATTGAACAGTATTGTGATAACAGCAATCACAATCAGAATATGGATAAACCCTCCCATGGTGTAACTGCTCACCATTCCCAGCACCCATAGAAGTAACATTACCACGACAATCGTCCATAACATAGGAATCTCCTTTCGATTTATTCGTTAGAGGATTGGGGATTTAAATCGTAAAACGCCCATTTGTTTCTCTGGATTCACATCGCCTTAAATGGCAAATCCCAGGTGGGAGGCGTTATTACCTTTCCTTTGCTTTATCTACATTCAAGTTTCGTGCCAGGCCTTTGGCCCACACCAAACAGACTCCATACCTTATGTGCAGTATCAAGATTGTCAGCAGCGGGCACAAAAGAGATGGCTTCAAGGCAATCCTCAATATCGTGAAGGGAAGCCTGAAAAATTTGTATCTGTAGGATATTGCAAAGATTAAAAAAAAGGCTTTATTTGACCCTTGGGCTATATAGAACCACTATTGTATAGCCTGACAGAATGACGCTAAGCAGAAATATAAGTTAGACCAATGGTTTGGTGATGTTTAATTTGCGCATACGGCCGCGAAGGGTGCTGCGGTTAAGACCAAGAATTTCGGCGGCGCTGTTGATACCACTGACTTTCCAATTGACCTTTGTAAGCACACTTACGATGTAATCGCGTTCAATTGCTTCCAAAGTTTTTAAATTTTTACTTAAATGTTTGGCATCCTTCATATGACCCCAAAAGTACTTTACACTTCTTTTCATCAAGGATTTGCATGCAACTATAGCATTACGACATAATGTCGTTTAATACACCAAAATTTAAGTTGTGCTTATTGTGACA